>Ga0190367_1000183_pt1 | contig 49049 bp, 58 predicted proteins | sample 4872181011_MG_FD_171838 | JGI IMG/M metagenome (GOLD analysis project Ga0190367, IMG submission 171838) | Hydrothermal vent microbial mat bacterial communities from Southern Trench, Guaymas Basin, Mexico - 4872-18-10-11_MG | ecosystem: Environmental > Aquatic > Marine > Hydrothermal vents >... | reverse complement strand
CAAGCCTCCTGCCTGGGCTCTCTGGCCCCCCATGAGGGTCTTGCCCAAGGACAAGAAGGCCAGGCAGGAGGTAGCCCGTAGGTGGGGTGAGCTGATATTCGATTGGGCCTCGGCCACCAGGAGGGTAGTAGTCGATCTAGCTGAGTTATCCGAGACGCCCCCCTTTGACCTCCCAGCCGACCTGCTCCGGTCAGCCGCCGAGCACCTCGTCCGCACGGGGAGGGCTAGGTGGCGCGAGAAAGGCAGGTCATTGCTCGTCTTCTGGAGGAGCAGGCATTCCTGGGCCCAAGCCATATACTCGTGGCTAAAGGAGAACTTCAAGGAAGTCTTCTCCCTCCACGACCTCATGGAGGCCGACGAGGCCTTCAGCCAGCTGCCGCCGGAAGAACTTAAGGCCTGTTTAAAGCTGCTTGAGAAATCCGGGCTGGTGAAGAGGGTGAAGCGCGTCAAAGGCTATTACAAGCTCGTGGTACCGGGGGTCCCGAATTGGTGATCAAGGTCCCTGACCCGCTCAGGGGCTCGGCAGCGGCGTGTAGGAAGGTCATCAGGCTGCCAATCCCTAACAGCCCCCTCGCGTTGGAGGTAGAGAACGGGCACGTAGCGGTGTTGACGGCCCCGGGAGTGGGCCAGGTATTGATAGGGCCGGGCACCTATGAGCTAGCCCGGCCTGGGGGGCAAGCGGACATCTGTTGGGTCAGGGTAGGGCCGCTCGGCGGGCCGGGCGGGAAGCCGATGATATGTGCTGTCCCGATAACAGAGGCCAGGACCCGGGACGGCTACTGCGTGGGCCTCCTCTGCGAGTTCACCGTGCGCGTCTGGGAGCCCGAGCTATTCCGCGATGCTTTCTTGCCTAAGGAAGATGCCCTTGGGCTCTGGGAACTCGAGGAAGCCGTGAGGCCTAAGGTGATGGCTGCCATGGCTGAGGCCCTGACCGCATGTGATGTAGAGGGCATGAAAATAGCGGCCCTGGGACACTACCTGAGGCACTACGCTAACCTACACCTCAAGGATGTAGGCCTTAGGCTCGCCAACTTAGGCGTGAGGGCCAAGGCCATTTTAGGGCCTGTGAGAGACCAAGAAGAGCTCTTAAAGGCCCTTGAGAAAGGCCTTCCCCTCCCTCTGGATGCACAGAGGGCCTCGGAACTAGAGCGTAAGGCCAAGCTAGTAGCAGAGAAACCTTGGATAGCGGCCAAACCCCTTAACCCTGCATGGGTGCCGGAATGGAAGGAGTTCTGGGCTAGCCTAGCCCTGGATTATATGTGGTCAAAAGGCCGGTTCTTGTTAAAGCCTTCTGACCTAGCATCTATCGGGCCTTTCTCGGCTCTTAAGGAGGAGTGGAGAGAAGAGCTGATTGATTACATGAAGGAGGTCATAGGCTCTGAGGAGGGCTTGATATTCTCAGCCGAGGTATTAGAGCGCCTCTCGTCAGCCCTCCTGAGCTGGGCTTACGAAAAGGGACTCTACGTACTCGATACCGGGTGCCTCGGGGAATTCATGGGCCTAAGCGAGCGAGAGACCAGGATGGTATTAGAGCGGCTGGTGCGTATGGGCGCCTGTGAGTGGCTGGAGCGCGGGCGCTCTGTGCTCCTACTGCCCCGCTCATCTTAGCTTCTTCTCGAGGCCCGGGAAATACCAAGCGTCTTGCTCACCGGTGAAGGAGCCCGGCACATGCCTGGCCAGCCCGGCCTTCTCAAGTGCTTCTAAAACAGCCCTCGCCCTGGCCGTGGGCCAACCGGTTTCCTCGACTAACTCCTCGAGCGTGATTTGAGGCGGCGTCCTGGTGCTCGCCACCTCCAACACCTTCAGCTCATCTTGGCCGAAGCCCTCGGGCGATAACCTGACTATCCTCACACCCGACTCCAGCTTGAAAGTGCCAGCCAACACGCCTTTCTTAGAGAGGTCGGAGAGGGCCTCTAGTATCTCGTCCACGCTCACCTCGCCCTCGCCGTACTCACGCTCATAAGCGTCCGCGGCCATGGCCAGGAAATCGCTAAGCAACATCATATCCCCGTGCTCCTTCCTCAAGAAGCTCGCGAGCTTCGTGAGGAGCAGCTCAAGCCTCCGCTTCACCTCCTCGGCCGGGACAGTAGCCGGCTTGGCCGGCGGTGGCGTCTCCACCTTGACCTCAAGTTCTTCTTCTGCCCTCACTACTTCCTCAGGCTGCCCTTCCTCGGTTGACCGCCTAAGCCTGTCTACCTCGCGAGGCACGCGGACCAATACGCCGTACTGCCTGAAGACGTCAATAGCTCTCACGAAATAGCCCTTCCTCTCCTCGTCCCTCCCCCGCCCGGCCATATGGCTTCACCAACCTAACATGTCCCTGGAGGCCACGTTAAACACCGTCCCCCTGCTGGCCACCACATCCCTGACCGTGCGGCCTACTATCCTCACGGGCCTGCCATCTGGCGTGGATAAGCCGAATTCCTCGTCTGGGCTGAAGCCCAACTTCTTAGCGGCTTCAGCAGCGTAAAAGACCATATCATCGTCTAGAAAAGCCTTGAGCACCACTCGTTTATCAGGGTTATCGGCTCTGACAAACGTGAGCTCGATTTCCTCCCCACCCATGATCTTGCCCCTCGATCGGCTCCTACTTAAGGCGGCCTAATAAGAATTGCGAGCGACGGCCGAATATCTTATATGCGTAGCTATCTGGTCTAATGTGGACCTCCTGGTGTCGGGCCGTGGAGCCCATGGTAGATAAAGTGGTGCTGGAGAAATCGCTATTTGAGATGGCCGTTGAGAGGGGACGGGAAACGCGGTCCGAGGTCGCGTTCTTCATGGTGGGCTTGGTGAGGAAGAAGGTAGCCTACGTCTACGACTTGGTGGAGTTCGATTACGAGGAGAGGAGCCCTATCTCGGTCAGGTCGGGCGTGGAGAGGAAACTCAAGTTAGCGGGTATTCTTCCCCTCGGCCTAGAGCTCTTAGGCAACATGCATAAGCACCCGGGCAGCCCGACGCCGTCTTGGATAGACCGGGAGATGTTCCTCTCTTACGCGAGAGGGGGTGGGGCGAGGGCCTTCGTCATATACACGGTCGACCCGGTCGAGGCCAGGGCCTACACGGTCCAGGGGGGGCAGGTGATCGAGGTGGGATGCGAGATAAGGGAGTTGGAGGAAGAGGAGAAGCTCGTGACGTTTAACATCAAGTTCCCGCTCACCGTGAGGGCCTGTGTCCAGAAGGGTGCCTCACTCCTAGAGCTCAGGGCCCTGTTGGGCAGCCGTATATGCCACGAGCTGGAGAAGCAAGCCTCTTTCCCGAAGCTCTTCTTGGGCTCGGAGGAGCTGACCGACGATGGGTTGCCCGAAGGGCCGGCAGAGCTATTGGCTAAGCCGCTGAGGCCCGTGGATATAGAAGCCGGCTGGATGGAAGGGCTGTTTTACAGGCTCTACATCGAGGAGGAAGCCGAGGACGAAGAGATATTGGGCCTAGTGCGCGAGGCCCTTGGCCCCCACATCAAGGCGGAGATGGGTGAGGAAGCGCCCGGCGGGGCTAAGCATGTCAAGGTATTAAGGGCGTCTCGCGACACCGCCTGAACGAGGTGGTGGGCACGAGGGGGCTGCTGACCAGGGAAGAAATGGCCTGGTACCTCAAGATCTTCCCGCCTATGTTCTCTAGGGTCATCTTCTCGGGTTACAGGGTCGATGTCCTCTTGGGGAAGACGGCCCTGGTCTGCGGCGTAGGCGGCCTGGGCTCCGTAGTGGCCGAGATACTGGCGCGCACGGGCATCGGCAAGATAATAATAATCGATAAGGACGTGGTAGGGGAGGAGAACTTCAACCGGCTGGGCTTCACCAACAAGGACGTGGGCAAGCCTAAGGCCGGCGTGATCGGGAGGCGTCTCCTAGCCATAAGGAACAGTCCTGATACGCCCGAGGAGTTCAGGCTCGAGGTAGAGGCTTACCACGCCGATGTGCTCGAGATGCCCAACCTATGGAAGCTAGTGGCCAGGAGCGATGTGGTCTTCACGTGCTTCGATAACCTAGAGGCCAGGCTGGAAGTCAATAAGTACGCCGTGAAGCTCGGGAAACCCATCTTCGATGGCGGGACATCGTTGAACGGCCTGAGGGGGACAGTGAGGACCGTGATACCTGGCAGAACGCCTTGCCTGAGATGTTACAACCCGCCAGATACCTTCATATCCCCTAGCGGGCCGGTCAAAGGACCAGGGCGCTGTGATGCCAGCTTAGCGACCACTATGACCATAGTAGCCTGCCTCCAGGCCGACCAGGCCTTCAAGTACCTGCTCAGCTACGGCCGCTTAGCACCGCTCATAAGGATATCGCTTGAGGAAGGAGTGAGCGTCGTGCCTTACTATAACGTGGCCCGGAGACCGGATTGCGAAGATTGTGGGGGCCTCTAACTCAGCGCCTCCTGCCCGCCCTCTCAAGCCTCCTTATGCTAAGGCCTTGCTTAGTAGCCTCGTAATGGCCTATCAGGGCTAGATAATGGGCTATGCCCCACCTACGCCAGTTCCGGCGCCAGTTCTCCTCTTCTAAGCGGCCCAGGCAGGGTTCCCCTGTCCCAGGCTTCCTGAACCTGGCGTAGGCCAGGGCCCTGAGCCCCTCTGTCCTGGGCGGTTGCTCCGGATACTTGAGGGGTAGCTTTATCTTGAAAAGCACCGGCCTTCCCCTCGGGGGATAATAGTAGCAGTAGAACAACCTTGGGTTGCGAGCGTCAGGTGTCAGGCCCCTGAAGAGGGGGCGCCCACCGCTCGCCTCTATGCTCCTGACCCATGCCTCGAAGGCCTGGAGCTCCTCCACCATCCTCCTAGCCCATAGGTCGGGCCTCCGCCTCCCCGTGCCGGGCTCCGTGCCATCCGCGTAGACGAGCGTCTCTATGTCCGGTATAGCGCTCAGCAGGCCCCCGCTCGTGTCCTGAGGCCTCCAGAAGCCCACTATCTCGCCATCTACGAACTTAGGTATCAGTACGTTAGGCTCGTAGGGCGTCCTGAACAAGCGCTTGAACTTACCCTCCATATTTCCCTCAAGAGTTTTATTGAGGGCTGGCTATAAATCTTGAGGTGAAAGGCTATGGCATTAGAGGAAATCCCGTTAAAGAGGATAAGGACGCCAGGCGGGGATGTAGCTGAATACTCTAGCTTTAGGGATGGGTTATTAACATTAGCACAAGCAATTATTGATCTCAGGTCAGCCTTCATCAGGTTAGATCGCAAGGTAGTTGATGACCTAAACACCATGGACGCCGAGCTAAGCAAGGTGAGGTCCCAGGTGTCGGGCCTAAGAGAAGAGGTCTCTAGCTCCCTAGAGGAGCTGAGAAAGGGCATAGGGAAGCTGGTAGACGAGTTGCTGGCCTCTCTCGAGGAGAAGCTAGCGGGCCTAGAGAAGATAGTGCAGGAGAAGTTGGTCCCCACTTTAGAGGACTTAAGGAGCCAAGGCTCTGAGGTCTCCAGGTTGGTAAGGCTCCTGTTACTCCGGGTGGAACACTTGGAGGCGAGGCTCTCCTCTCTGGAGGAGGAAGTGCGCCGCTTAGCTGTCCTGGCCAGCGCCAGGAGGGAGCGGTATGTCGAGGGCGGAGGAGCTTGAGAGGAAACTAGAGGAGGCCAGGGAACTCTCGAAGTCCTTTGAGGCGAGGTACAAGCGCGTGATACGTGAATTCGCGAAGAAAGACGGGTGGTACGCATTAGTGGCGATCAAGCTCTTAGACATCAGCTACGAGCTAAAGCAAGTCGCGGACGGCTTCCGGGCGGCCGCTGAGGAAGCTCTTGGCAAGCTCATGAGGAAGGCCGATGAGCATGTAGAGGTCCACGTCAGGACCATGGGGGAGCAAATGGCCCTCCTGAAGGAGAGCTACGAGCACATCAAGGGGCTTGTGCCGGTTTTAGAGAAGCTAGTGCCGCTGGTCCAGGAGAATCTGGTCCCGGTCCTGGAGGACGTGGGGAGGCTGGCTAAGGAAGCCGCTGAGGTCATAGAGGCTGTTAAGGAAGATAGGGAGGCCCTCCGTGGGGTAGTGCCTACCCTCAAGGCCCTTAAAGAGGGCCTGGAGGACGAGCTAACCAGCCTTAAGAGCCTAACGGCCGAGCTTAGTTCCGTCTACGATGTGGAGAAGGAGGTCGGGGAGAAGGTAGCCAAGCTCTGCGAGCTAGTAGAGGAACTCACGCCCAGGGAGAGAGAACTAGCTGCCCTGGAGGAGAGGCTAAAGCACGAGAAAGCGGCTTTAGAGGAAGAGAAGGAGAGGTTAAAAGTGGAGAAGGAGGAGCTCAGTAAAAAGCTCTCTGAATTGGAGGAGGAGCTTAAGCTCAGAGAAGAACAGATAAACATCCTTATTGAGCGCTCTAGGACGTTGGAGGAAAAAGCTATCTCCTTAGACGAGGCGGTGTCAGTCCTTGCCGAGGCCCTGAAGGAAATCAACGCGGAGAGGAGGGAGCTCGAGAGGCTTAAAGCTAGTCTGGCGGAGAAGGAGAACGAGCTGAAAGCCAGGGAAGCCTATGTCTCGGAGCGTATGAAGGCCGTAGAAGAGGCTAGAGCGGACCTCAATAAGATGATAGAGTTGATGAGCGCTCTCGGGGCAGAGGTAGCCAAGGCGCTGGAGACCTTGAAGGCCAGGGTCGACGATATGGTGAGGATAGCCAAGGACTTCACCGAGTCATCCGAGAAGAGCTTAGCTGAGGTCGGGAAAGCGACGAGCGAGGCCATTAAGAAATTAGATGAGCTATTTAAACGTGAGAAAGAGCTTGCAGAGCTGGAGGCCAAGTACTCGGAGATAGCGGCCCGCGAGAAGAAGATATCTGAGATGGAGGCGGCCCTGAAGGAGCGCGAGGCCCTGTTAGCCGAGGAGAAGAAGAAATTCGCTGAGATGTTCTCGGCCGCGAGGGACCAGTACGACGCACTCGTCGGGCTGAGCGACAGGATGGTTTCCACGCTCGCGGCCATAAGGGAGGCCATAAGCAGGTTTGAGAAGGCCAGGGAGGAGCTCGAGAGGAAGGAGGAAGAGCTATCAAAGGTCAAGAAGGAGCTAGACGCTAAGATAGAGGCTCTTAAGGCCCAGAGAGAAGAGCTCGAGAAGTGGAGGAGCGAGTGCCTCGCGCTCCAAGAGGCAGCCGATAGAGCTGCCGTGGAGCTCGAGAAAGCCAGGGCCGAGAGGGAAGAGCTATCGGAGCTGAGACGCAAGCTTCTGGAAGCCCTCTCATCAGCTGAGGACAGGTTGGCCGAGCTGGCCAAGAAAGTAGAGGAGTATGACGCCAAGATAAAGGAGTACCAGGCCCGGTTAGAGGTCCTCAAGGACCTCAGCGACCTCGAGATGGAATTAGAGGAAAAGAAAGAGGAGCTGGAGGAGCTAGAGAGCAAGAAGGCCGAGTTAAAGGCTGAGCTAGAGGTCTTAGAGGCCCGTAAGAGAGCTCTTAAGGCCGAGCTAGAGGAGCTGGACTCGAGGGTGAGGGAGCGCGAGGCCACCCTGGCTAGGCTTGAGAAAGCCATAAAGGAAGCTAGGGTGAGGGAGTTGGGAGTGGCCGGATGAAGCTGGGCTTATCACTCCTGTTCGGCCTCTCGAGGCCCCTCAAGCACTCGCTGGCTATCTTGGAGGCCGCCGTTGAGCTAGGCGTAGAGGTAGTAGAGCTGGTGGATGAGGGCCCTCACAGGCTCGATAAGAGGCGCCTTGAGTTGGCGAGGCGCGTCCTGAATGCTCTTGGCTTAGAGGTAGCCGTTCACGGCCCCTTCGTAGATATGAATATCGGCTCGCCCCATGAACCCACGAGGCGCTTCGTGCTCAAGAGACATTTCAAGTCCATGGAGGCTGCCAGCCAGCTAGGCGCAGTGGCGTGGGTCTTCCATCCTGGCCTACTCACAGGCCTCAATCACTTCTTCCCCGGCATAGAATGGCGGCAGAGCTTAAAGTCCGTGCGCGAGCTGGCCGGTAAGGCCAAGGAGCTAGGGCTGAGCATATTCTTGGAGAACGGGCCGGAGCCCGTGCCTTTCCTGCTGAAGCGGGCGAGGGATTTCGAGGAATTCCTCTCCGAGCTGGGCTCAGGAGCGGAAATCGGCCTGGCCTTTGACGTGGGGCACGCTTACCTCTGCGGCCAGGGCCAGGTAGATGCCTTCACTAAGGCCCCACTGGCCGATAAGATAGGGCACGTCCATATACACGATAACGATGGGAGAGCCGACTTACACCTCGCCCTTGGATCAGGCGTGGTGGGCTGGGCCGAGGCGGTAAAGAAGCTGAGGGCAGCGGGCTACAGGGGCCCTGTCGTGGTCGAGAGCGTGGAGAGACCCCTGGAAAGCGTCCGAGCCCTCTCTGAACTGCTCTGATCACCCCTCGCGTGCTCTCACAGCGTAGAGCGTGCTGTATATCGGGCCATTAGGCGTCAGGGTGCTTTTCTTTAGCCTGACCTCTTCGGCCCTGAAAACGCCGAAGCTAACGCCTGCGTTCTCCATGATCACCTTCACGAGTTCGGGCCTATACCTCTTCACCCTGGCTACGGTGACGTGGGGCTTGAAGCCCTTCGGGTCCGGGCGGAAGCCCAGCTTCCTCAGGCCCGGCTTAAGCTGCTCGTAGAGGGCCTTCAGCTCCTCTGAGCCCCTGCCCACGCCCACCCAGACTACCCTGGGGCGGCCGACCGTGGGGAAGGCCCCCACGCCCGTGAGCTCGACCGTGAAGGGCTTGAAGGAGAGGCCCTCCTTCATACGCTCGTAGATTAGCTCGGCCATCTTCGGAGTGATATTGCCCAGGAACCAGAGCGTTATGTGTATATTCTGGGGCTCGACGAGCTTGAGCTCAGCACGCGTCCCGGCCAGGAGGGCTTGTAGGTCCTTTATCTTGGCCAACACATCCTCATCTTCTATGTCCACAGCTATGAAGGCCCTCAAGCTCACTTCTTCCACCTCTCGCCGCTAGGTCTCACGGGCAATTAAGGCTTGTAGCCCATCTCGCCAGTTACTAACGGTTCCTCGTAACCCAGCCGCTCGTACTTAGCCCTTACCTCCTCTATGCGCCCACAGGAGAAACGCCCTTCTTCACAGTAGCCCTTCTGGAAGCAGTAGGGGCCGGCCTGCCTGAAGAGCTCTGGCTCCACCCGCCTGCAGAGCACCAGCATGCGGTCGGCTAGCTCGCGTATCTCGTGTTGTGCCCGGTAACAGCACCTGAGACCGAAGAAGTGGTAAAGGGCTGAGCCCGTCATGGTAACCACTATGTTTGTGGGGGCCGCGTTCGGCAGCACGAAGCGGGCGTCTTCCTCAGGTACCCCCAAGCTCAACAGCCTGTTGTAGGCATACTCGGCTGCCCTCATGAAGCCCCTAAACACCATATCAGCTTCTGGATCACGCGTCACTGAGGGCGGCTCGATGGCTTCATCGGCTAAGCGCTCGACCTTCACGTACCTCTGGCTCTGCTGGCTGTAGGAAGCCACCCTGTGCCTCACCAATTGGTGGGAACAGGCCCTCGAGATACCAGAGATAGCGAAGGTAAAGGCCACGTGCTTCAAAAGCTCTCGTCGGTCCACCGCAAGCCCCTCACGCTCGAGGGCTTCTAACACGAGCTTGGAGGGCAGGTAGGCCAGGAGTTCAACCCTCATGCCCCACCACCTTCCGCCAGAGGGCGGGTGCCACCTCCTTCAAGCAGCCTGAGAAGGCTTCCCTGACACCATCGGGCAGGCCGCGCTCACTTGCCAGGAGCTCTATGATGGTCCTGAGGTTGCAGCTCAGGAGCCACTTACATCTGCCTAACCTGCTGACCTCGAAGAACTTACTGGCCAGCAGCAGGTCGAGCACCTCGCCCTCGTCTGCCTCAGCCAAGAAGACCAGCCTGTTGTGTTCTAGCACCGAGCCATGCTTCAGCATCAGGCCCGCGAGTATCTTCTCGACTTTTTCCTTCCTCGCCCGTAGGTCCCTGAATATCTCACTCGGCTCCCGCCTAGACGACGTTGTGAGAGCGGCCGCCGCTACTAATACTTCCACGTCTGGCGTGCTGGCCAACAGCTTTATCCTCAAAGGCTATCCCCTCGATTAAGGGGTGGGCCTTCCTTAAGGGCTTCCATACCATAGGCTTATCAAACATCTCTCACTCCCGAAAAGTTGCTCGGTGCTAAAAGAGCCGTTTCAGGCCCTAGCTCAACAGAGCGGTATCTTGCCCTGGGCTAGCTCCCAGGTCAGGTCCCTTATGGTATCGAGCTTGGCCGCCATGATATCTTCTATCTGGCTCGCGACCTCGCTCAGTTTCGTGTTGGGCTCGAGCACTGCCTGTGCGGCGGCTATAAGGGGCTCGTCCACGGGCCTGCCGATCTGGCTGAGGAGCCAGACGTAGACCTCCCTCAAGCCTGGCACCTGCTCGTAAATAGCCTCTGCTATCCTGTGTGTGAGCACGTTGTATATCTTGCCTACGTGGCTGACCGGGTTCTTGCCGGCGGCTGCTTCAGATCCTATGGGCCTGTTGAGCGGTATAACGCCGTTCACGCGGTTCCCGCGCCCGACTTGGCCAGAATCACCGCTGTCAGCGCTGGTGCCCAGAACCGTTAGGTAAACACCGTCTAGGCCCCGGCCAGGCCGGTCTAGGACGTTGAGCTCTACGATTAGGTCCGAGAAATCAAAGCGCTCTCCCACGAACTCGCGGACACGCTCTAAGATAGCCTCCTTGGCCCTGAAGTAGGAGCGCTCATCCGGCACGAACCTATCCACGAAGGCCATAGAGATGGTGAGCCTGAGGGTGTCCTCTAGCCTGAAGCCCATGACCTTGATGTCCTCGCCGGACTCGGGGAACTCCTTCTTGAACTCACGCGAGTTGAGGAAGCGCTCTACTTCTAACACGGCTCTCTCGGTCCTGCTCATGGGAGCGTAGCCCACAGCTGCTGATGTGTCGTTCGCGCCTATTTTCTCGCGCTTGAAGATGTCTACAAGCGAGGGCGAGCCAGGTTTGAGTTCCACTTGGTACTTGACGTGTTCCTCCGGGTCCACGAAACGCATGTTCTCCCTGAACCACTCTTTCGCGGCCCTGACCGCTATCTCGGCTACGGGTATTTCCTCGCCCTCGAACTCCATGGTAGCCCTATCACCGAAGACGAGCAGCATGGGCTTCTTCACCACGCCGCCGCCGAACCTTATCTCAGCTTCCCCGGCCACGAGCAGTGATTTATCAGCGTTGTGGTGGAGTATCGTGCCGAAGCGCTTCAGGTACTCCTGGCATAGCTCGACGGAGACACGATCCATGATAGCATCACAGATGTAGTCCGGGTGTCCTAGGCCCTTGCGCTCTACTATCTCTAACTTCTGCTCTTCTATCGGGACCTGCCTCAGCTCGCCCACAAGTATATTCTTACCTGTCCTCCCCACCGTTATGACCTCCACAGTGGCCCTCGCTCGCCGAGATATATGTCTTTCGTTTCACTAACATGGAAAATATATTCCTATGGGGCATTTTTATGCCCCGCGAGGCCAATATAGTCGTGGGAGGTGGGCTGACGGGTTAAGTTAATAAGCTGCCGTTGGTCCCCTGCCCTCAGACATGGTAATCACCGGGTCCCTGATACGGAAGCTAAGGCTCGCCGCAGGCCTGACGCAGAGGCAGCTAGCCGAGCTCGCGGGGGTGAGCCAGGCGCATATCGCCAAGATAGAGTTAGGCAAGGTAGACCCGAGACTCTCGACCGTCAATCGGATACTTGAGGTATTGACCGGGCGGCATGGCCCTAAGTGCAAGGACGTGATGACCAAGGACGTCATCTACGTGAGGCCCGACGCGACTGTGAAAGAAGTCAGTGAGCTCATGACTAAATACGCTATCGATCAACTGCCAGTTATCGATGAGCAGGGGCGTGTCGTGGGCACTATCACGGACCGCGCTATCGTGAAGAACCTCAGCCCTGAGATAGCGAACGAAAAAGTAGAGAAGATCATGGAGCCGCCCATGCCCACGGTGCCCGAGGACACCAGTATAGCCAGGGTCAGGTTTCTCTTGGAGGAGTACCCCGGCGTCCTCGTAGTGCGGGGGAAGGACGTAGTAGGCATCATCACCAGGGCCGACCTGATAAAGACGGTATCGAGGACCCTCGAGGTCGAGTAAGCTAAATTTAGTGAGCCTTAAGCTATGCTGCTAGGTGGGCCACTTGCCAGTGATTAGCTCGGACCAGGCAGAAACCGAGGGCTTGCTCAGGGTGGCCGAGCTCATGGCTGTGGCCGCGAGGACGGCGCCGAAGGCCAGGGGAGTAGACGTTATCAAGACGGCGATAGTTTTTGGAGAAGAGTTAGAGAAGATAGCAGCAAAAATGGAGGAGATAGCCGAACAAACGGGCCTGGCCTTCTTCAAGCGCGATGCGAATTGCCTGAGGCGCTCGAAAGTAGCCTTGCTCATAGGGGCCGTGGGCTCTAGGCCCAGGGGCATAAACTGCGGTGCCTGCGGTTTCTCCTGCGATGAGCTACCTAAGCGCAGGGCAGAGGGCGGCGGCCGGGGCCCGCTCAAGGGCCCGAACTGCGTAATGGCCATGCTCGACTTAGGCATAGCCATAGGCTCAGCTGTCAAGATAGCCGCTGACCTGAACGCGGACAACAGGGTCATGTACACCATAGGCGTGGCCGCACTGGCGCTGGGCCTCATGGAGGCCGACGTGGCCGTGGGCATACCGCTCTCGGCCACCGGCAAGAACATATACTTCGACAGGAAGGTATGAGCTGGCCTTGCCAGAGGCGGGGAAGCCGGGGCTGGATTACGCTAAACTAGGGCTCAGGGTGGGCCTGGAGGTCCACAGGCAGTTAGACACGGCCGAGAAGCTTTTTTGCAGTTGCCCCACCGTGCTCAGGGCCGAAGAACCCCATATCACCATCGTCAGGCGTCTCAGGCCCACGCAGAGCGAGGTAGGCGAGGTAGATAGGGCTGCCCTCTTTGAGGCCAAGAAAGGCAAGACCATCATCTACGAGGCTTACGAGGATACCACGTGCCTGGTGGAGCTGGATGAGGAGCCCCCGCACCCCTTAAACCAGGAGGCGCTGGAGGTAGCGCTCCAGATAGCCCTTATGCTGGGCGCACGGCCTGTGGACGAGGTCCACGTGATGCGCAAGATAGTCATAGACGGCTCTACGCCCTTCGGCTTCCAGAGGACATGCGTGGTGGCCTTGGGCGGCCAGATAGAAGTGGGCGGCAAAGTAGTGCCCATCCAGCACGTAGGCCTGGAAGAAGACGCGGCCAGGAAGGTAACCGAGGATACAAAGACGGTGCGCTACAGGCTGGACAGACTGGGCATACCGCTCGTGGAAGTAGCCACCGCGCCCGTGATCACGGACCCAGAGGAGGCCAGGCGCGTGGCCCTGGCCATAGGCCGTATCATGCGGGCGACGGGCAAGGTGAAGCGCGGGATAGGGAGCGTGCGCCAGGACCTTAATATCTCTATCAAGGGCGGCGCTATCACGGAGGTCAAGGGCGTCCAAGAGCTAGACCTGATACCCAAGGTCGTGGAGTACGAGGCCCTAAGGCAGGTCCGCCTGTTGGAGATAAGGGACGAGCTCAAGGCGCGGGGCCTGAAACCCGAGGAGCTGAAGGCCGATTTCGTGGACACTACGCGCGTCTTCGAGCGAACAGCCTGCCGTGTAATTAAGAAGGCCCTCAAGGCCGGGGGCGTGGTCCTGGCCCTGAAGTTGCCCAAGTTCGCGGGCCTCATGGCCAGGGAGCTCATGCCGGGCCATAGGCTCGGTAAGGAACTCTCCGATATCGCGGCCGCCTGGTCGGGCTTAGGCGGCATCTTTCACACGGACGAGATGCCGGCTTACGGCGTAAGCGAGGAAGAGGTCGCCGCCCTGAGGGAGCTAGTGGGCGCTGGGCCAGAGGACGCAGTGGTCTTCGTGGCCGGCGAGCGGGAGCGCTGTCTTAAGGCCCTCGAGGCTGTGCTAGAGCGGGCCAGGGAAGCCCTAGTTGGCGTGCCGAGGGAGACGCGGGTGGCCCTCCCTGACGGCAGGACGAAGTTCATGAGGCCCAGGCCGGGCGCCGCCAGGATGTACCCAGAGACGGACATACCGCCCGTGAGGCTGACGCCCGATTACCTAGAGGCCCTCAGGGCAAAGCTGCCCGAGCCGCCCGAGAGGACGGCCGAGCGCCTCATGCGCGAATATGGCCTGAACGAGAAGCTGGCCTGGCAGGTGGTGGATTCTGAGTTCGTGGGGCTCTTCGAGAGGGCCGTCAGGGAGACAGGCGTTCCGCCCACCGTGGTAGCGACAACGCTCACGGAGACGTTGAAGAGCTTGAGGAGGGAAGGCTTTGAGATCGGGAAGCTTACAGATGAACAGCTCTTAGAGGTTTTCTCGCTGGTGGGGCATGGCGAGACCTTCAAGGAAGCCATACCGGAGGTGCTCAAGTGGCTCTGCCAACACGAGAGGCGCTCGGCCAGAGAGGCCATCGAGGCCTTGGGCCTCAAGGCCATGTCTGAGGATGAACTTAAAGCTGTTATTGAGCGCGTCCTGGCAGAGAAGGCCGGGCTGCTGGCTAAGAAGGGTGAGAGGGTATTCGGCCCGCTCATGGGCGCTGTCATGCGCTTAGTGAGAGGCCGGGCTGACCCGGCTAAGGTCCAGGCGCTCCTGAGGGAAGCGATAAAGGCCAGGCTGGCGGGCCGGCAGAACTGAAGGGCTTTATTTGCGCACATGCCTAGCACGTGGCGGTGGGATGTTGGTAGATAAGCGCGACTTGCTGACCTTACAGGACCTCACGGACGAGGAGTTAATGGACATCCTGGAGCTGGCGAGGAAGCTTAAGGAAGAGTTCAAGGCCGGCGTTAAGCACGATTACCTGCCTGGCAAGATAATAGCCTTGCTTTTCCAACGCCCCTCCACCAGGACACGCGTGTCCTTTGAGGTCGCCATAAAGCAGCTTGGAGGCGATGCCCTTTTCTTGCCCTGGCAGCAGCTCCAGCTCTCGAGGGGCGAGACGGTCGCTGATACGGCTAGGGTACTGGAGCGCTATGTAGATGTCATAGTGGCCCGCGTGGCTAAGCATGAGACGCTTGTTGAACTAGCGGAGAACGCCAGGATACCGGTTATAAATGCCCTCTCGGACCGCTTCCACCCCTGCCAAATTATAGCAGACCTCCTGACCGTATGGGAACACTTCGGGCGCCTGAAGGGCCTGAAGCTAGCTTACGTGGGCGATGGGAGCAACGTCTGCAACTCGCTCCTCCTGGGCTGCACGAAAGTGGGCGTGGACATAAGTGTGGCCTGCCCCTTCGGCTACGAGCCCGACCCAGAGGCCGTTAAATGGGCTTTTGATAACGCGGCCCGCACCGGCTCCACGGTGGTCATAACAGACGACCCCGTGAGGGCCGTGAAAGGCGCTCACGTGATCTACACGGATACCTTCATGTCCATGCACGTGCCAGAAGAGGAGCGCGAGAAACGCTTCAGGACCTTCGTGCCCAAATACCAGGTGAGGCCCGAGCTATTCAGGTACGCCCACCCCGAGGCCGTGTTCATGCACTGCCTGCCGGCCCACAGGGGCGAGGAAGTGGTCGCAGAAGTCATAGATGGTCCTAGGTCCATAGTGTTCGACCAGGCCGAGAACAGGCTTCACGCCCAGAAGGCCCTGCTGCTGTTCTTGTTTGGCGTCACACCAACGAGCAGCTCACCGGGGCCTACGTGAGCGCCATTAACCAGCGTATCCCTGGTTCGGCAAGTCGCCCTCGACAGCCGACGAAGTAACGTGAGGACGGATGTAAATCCTTCACGCCCGGGGATTAGAGGAAGTGGCCTTCATGGGCGGTGAAGGCCAAAGCCACAGCAGGGCCGGTGAGGCAAAGCGTTAAGCCGAGAGGCCAGCACCGCGGGGGCGATTGAGATGGGGCGCTGGTCCATCCTAGTGATTGCCTCTAAAGCCGACCAGGCTAGCACGAACATAGCCCGTACCCTCATAGGGCTCTACGGGCTCGAGCCCACGGGCTCCTCCTTCGAGGGCACGCCTATCTACGCGCGGGGCGAGGTAGCGCTCGCCTTCACGCGGGCCGAGACGATAAGGTCAGAGCACGTGGCCGAGGCCTTGAGACCTGAGGCCGTGATATTCGCGTCCAGACACGCCGGCAGGGCCGGGAAGCCCTGCTTAAGCGCCCACACGCCGGGTAACTTAGGCCCCGAGGCCCTCTACGGTGGTAGGCCTATGGAGCTGGCCTGGTCCGATCCCTTGAGGCAGAAAACGGCTATCAGGGCCTTTGCCGAGGCCAGGGAAGAGCTGGGCCTGTTAGACTACGCCGTGTGCCTCGAGGTCACCCACCACGGCCCCACGAGTCTGCCCGTGCCGGTCATGTTCGTGGAGATAGGCAGCACGCCTGACCGCTGGGCCGACGAGAGAGCGGCTGAGGCCGTGGCCAAGGCTATCTGGGAAGTCGCTACCAGGCCAGCTGAGGGAGATAAGAGGGCCGTGGGCTTCGGGGGCGGCCATTACGCGCCTAAGTTCACCCAGCTGATGTTGGAGGAAGTAGGGCTCGCCGTCGGCCACATAGTGCCCAAGACGGCCTTCAGGGCCTACGGCCCGACCAGGTGGCTGGTGGAAGGGCCCGTGCGCAAGACGTGGGGCGGCTGCGAGGCAGTCGTGATAGATAAGAAGGGCCTCAAGGGCTCGGATAGGCGCTTCGTGGCCTCGGTGGCAGAGGAGCTGGGCCTGGAGGTCGTGTTAATTTAGGGCGGCTAAGCGCTATCAGTGACGATGGAAGCCCGCCCACTGAAGGTGTACGTGCGCGATGAGGAGCTCTGCACGCGCTGCGGCTTCTGCGAGGAATACTTCTCCTGCCCAGGCATGGGCCGTCCGGCTCTAGAGCGTGACCCCGGGCGCTGTGTGGGCTGCCGCGTCTGCTACCTGGCCTGCCCATATAAGGCCGTCCGCGAGGCCGAGGACACGCGTGCCAGACGCCCGGTATGTATAACTGTGCAGGGCGAGTCCTTCGAGGTGCCCGAGCGCATCACCATAAGGCAGGCACTTGAGCTATTGGGCTTTTCTACCTCGCGTTTCCCAGGCGAGGGCGATTTACCCGTGCCCTGTGAGACAGGCGGTTGCTTTTCGTGCGCGGTCTACGCGGATGGCCAACTAGTGCCGGCCTGTATCACGCCCGTGGCCGACGGCGTGGACATAAGTTTCCCGGAGCCGGGCACGCGATTGCTGAGGCGTGTCTCGGGCTTCCAGCCCCACCCGGTCGGGGGCGTGGGGACGCCCTGGTGGCTCAAGGACAAGGGGACTTACATCGAGGTAGCCTGCTTCGCCCACGGGTGTAATCTCAGGTGCCCCCAGTGCCAGAACTACACGGTGACCTACGATAACGTGGAGAGGCCCCTGAGGCCCGAGGAAGCTGCCAGGCGCTTAACGGCCCTGAGGCGCCTCTACGGCGTAGATAGGATGGCTATCTCGGGCGGAGAGCCTACTTTAAACCGTCCTTGGTTAGTGGCCTTCTTCAAGGCCCTGAGGGCTTTTAATAAGGACGAACGAGCTCGCTTTCACCTAGATACGAACGCTACCGTGCTGACGCCCGATTATATCGACGAGCTGGTGTTAGACGCGGGCGTGACAGACATAGGGCCGGACTTAAAGGGCCTGAGACTGGAGACCTTTATGGCTATTACAGGCATAAAGGACCGGGAGTTGGCAAGGCGCTACCACGCCAACGAGTGGGCGGCCGTCAAATACATCCTCGACCACTATTACCCCGAGCGCGTCTTCATGGGCATAGGCATACCCTATAACCCGGCTTTCATGAGCTTGGAGGAGCTGAGGGACATGGGGGACCGGATAGCCTCTATGGACCCGGGCGTCCAGGTGTGCTTGTTGGACTACTTCCCGACCTTCAGGCGTAGGGATATCACACGGCCGAGCTTCAGGCAGATGTTGAAGGCGAGAGAAGTGTTGCTTGAGGCTGGCTTAAAGACTGTGATAGCTCAGACGGAGCTGGGGCACGTGGGGCCTTAAGCCTAAAGGCATAAGGGCGCCGGGCCTTAGAAGGGCGCTCGAGGGAATCCGCCATGTCTTGGTGGGATGAGCTGGCCGAGTTGGCTAAGCTCCTAGAGCCCTACCTGCCTTACCTTGAGATACTCGTAACGGTGGTCGCGGCCATCTCCCTGGAGCGCTTGGCCACCAGGCGCGTAAGGAAAGCTGTAGAGCGCCTCCAGCTCCCGCCGGATGCGGGGAACGCGATTATCTTGGCCCTGAGGGTCGGCATTCTAGTGGCCGCGTGTATCATAATAATGAACATCGGAGGCGTGCCCTCCTCCTGGCTCGTGGGCCTCTCGGCCCTAGGGGGCACGGCCATCGGCTTCGCGTCCACCAGGAGCGTGGGGAACCTCATCTCAGGCATCTACCTCATGATCTCCAGGCCCTTCGGGATAGGCGATTACGTGCGCATAGACGGCCTAGAGGGCGAGGTGGTAGAGATAACCGTGAATTACACGAAGCTAAGGGCTCCAGATGGCACGACCATCCTGATAAGCAACCAGAAGGTCCTGGACAGCAAGGTGATGAACTTCACACGCGAGGTAGAAGGCCGGAAGCTCATAAAGTGCGATTTCGCGGTAGGCTTTGACCACTCCATACCCTCCGAGGAAATTGAGCGAGCTCTCAAGACCGCTTTAGCCAAGTGGACTGAGGAGCTGCCCGCTGAGCCAGAACTCGTGCTTAACAAGTGGGATAAGGGTGGCAAGGAATATACCGTAACTTTCTACGTGGAAGACGCTGGGGAGCTGAGGCGCGTCAAACACGCGCTCATGAGCTCCGTGCTCAGGGCCTGGGAAGAGCTTAAGACTCGTAGCTCTTAGGCCGTGATGGCCATGCCGGGGTGTATTGAAGGGCCGGAGGACGTGATGGTAGCAGCCCAGCTCGCGGCCGCCCTAGAGCTCAGCGGTTGGCCTAAGCCGGGCAACGTGCATAGGATGGCCGACCTCGGCCCCAAGACCTACGAGCGCTTCTTGGCCGGCTCCATAGCAATAGGGCCTACTGCGCTAGAGGCAGCCCGCAGGGGCCTATTGGCCGGTAAGGGCGAGCTAGAGCTAGCCGATGTGAGATTGGGCTCCCTGATAGAACGGGCCGCTAGGGATGACGCTCGTTGGCAGGTCAGCGGGACCACGCACATGGGCTACATCATGCTCTGCGTGCCCCTCTCGGTCGCAGCCGGTCTGGCTCTGGGAGAAGGCCGCGAGTTAAGCATCGAGGTGCTCAGGGCGAGCGTCTCTCGCCTCCTGCAGGCATCCACGGTTCGGGATGCGGCTGACCTCTACAGGGCCTTAAGGGCTGCCGCCTCCACCAAGCTAGGCCGGCTTAGGTCAGAGGCCGGCCTGCCGGATGTGTTTGATCCCGAGGCCGAGGAAACGTTGGCCAGAAGAGGTCTGACGCTCTTAGAGGTTCTCAGGATAAGCTCAAAATGGGATTTAATCGCTCGGGAGCTGGCTAGCTCCCTAGAGCTCTGCGTTAACGTAGGTCTCCCGGCTTTGCGGGGAAACCTAGACCGCTATGGCTCGCTGAACGTGGCCGTGGTAAATACCTATCTAACCCTCCTGGCCGAGGTGAGGGACACACACTTAGCCAGGGCGTGGGGCCTGAGGAAGACGAGCTACATGCCCGATGCCGTGCAGGAGGGCCTTGAGATAGCCAAGGAAGCCTCCAGGCGGGCTAGGGAAGCCCTGAAGCTGGACGGCGCTGCCACGCGAGAAGGGCTGAGGGCCCTGGAGGAAATGGACAAATGGCTTAGGTCCCTTGACCTTAACCCGGGCTCCTGTGCTGACTTGACGGCTTGCACGCTCATGCTGGCCTTATTGACCGGCCTCAGGCCTTGATGGTCCTGCTCAGGCCTCGAGCCTCCTCCTAGTCACCATGATGCACACATTATGGAAGACCGTTATGCCGGCTTCCTCAAGCTCCTTTATCGCCTCCTCGGATTCAGCACCCGGCTGCATCCACACGTAGCGGACACCCAGCTCTACACAATCCCTGGCCAGGGCGCGCGTGACCTCGGGCGGCACCACGAAGACTACTACATCTGGTCTCTTAGGCAGGCTCTTGAGATCGGGGTAGCACTTATGGCCGAGTATCTCGTCTGCCTTAGGGTTCACGGGGTAAGTCTCGTAACCAGCTTCTATCAGGTCCTTGAAGACCTGGTGCCCGTATTTCTTGGGGTCCCTCGAGGCCCCGACCACTGCGAAGACGTTCCGCCTGTCTAACACGCCTTCCAACGGGCTCTGCCTCCGCCGTTAGGTATGGACACTCAAAAAGCTTATAAATACACTAGTTTTAGAGCCCTAAGCTAAGGGTGTGAGGGGATGACAAGGGACCAAGCGATAGGAGCGTTGATATTCATCGTCTGCACGCTGATATTGATAGGGTATCTGGCCGACGTGGTGATAATCGGTGCCAGCGGCTTCGGCTGGTCGTGGATACAGAAGTTCCTCGGTCTCTTCGGCGTGAATGTAGAGCCGTTTCACGTGCTGTTCTGGCTAATAGCCATACCAGTCATCATCGCCTTCTGCGCCGTCATGGTCATAGGGGCCTGGATAGGCTGGACGATGGCGACCACGCCGCCGCCAGCGCCGATAGAGGAGCTAGAGGAGGAGTTAGAGAAAGAGGAAGCCGAAGCCAAGGAGAAGGAGGAAGCTGAGGAGAAAGAAGGGTAAGAATCCTGAACTTAGGTGTCCTCATGTTTTCTACTTTTTTGTTATGGGTGATCAGGCTCTCAGTATGCTCTACGGGCTTGTTGGCTGCCTCCACGACGGACTTGAGAGAACGGGAAGTCCCCGATGCGCTATGGCTCATCACGTGCCCGGCGGCAGCTGTCCTCACGGCCCTCTGGCTGGCCCGTTATCCCGAGGCCCTCTTCTCAGCCCTCTTATCCATATCCATGTCCGCCGCCCTAGCCGCCCTGATCTACTGGTCAGGGTTGATGGGGGGAGCAGACGCCAAAGCCATCATGTTCATAGCCCTCTCCGTGCCCTTGGGGCCGGGGAACGGCGGCCTATTGGGCACACATCCCTTCGTCCCACTCGCTTCCTTCTCAAATGCCCTCCTGGCCTCAGCTCTCTTATCTACCTATATGATGATCAGGAACTTATCATGGAAGCTTAAGAGGCAGGAGGGGCTCTTCGAGGGAATAGAGGCATCTCTCCCCATCAAGGCCTTGGTCTTCATATCTGGTTACAAAGTAAAGGCGGAGGAAACCGTGCGCTCCAGCTCGCTCTTCCCCCTAGAGGAGATAACGCTCGAGGAGGGAAGGGTGAGGCGCAGGCTGGTCCCGTTCGTCAGGATAGATGAACAACGCTTGGGGGCGCTAGAGGAAGCCTTGAGGGGAGGGCTAGCGCCAGAATACATCTGGGCCTCGCCGGGCCTGCCCTTCGTAGCTTTCCTGACGCTCGGGTTCTTCTTGGCCATTTCCCTCGGCGACCTGCTGTTCTACGTAATCATCACACTGCTGAGCGGCCTATTTGCCTAGCTTCCTCACGGCTTCCTCTACCATCTTCTTCATCACTAAGGCATCCCTATCGAGGATGGGGCTCTCACTTATCACCACGGGCTTAAGGCCCATCTCGGCCACTAACTCAGCGAAGGGCTCAAATTCTGGCCCATAGGCTGTCTCGGCCATGGTGTGGTGTCTGACCTCTCCCTTGGCCGAGAACTCCACGCGCGTGAAATGAGTGTGCAGATTGGCCACGACGTCTGAGCTCAAGCTGGCCTCTAAACGCTCCAATACCTCTCTGTAATCGTCCTTGCCCTTTATGGCGCCTCTCCCGTCCCTGGCATGTAGGTGAGCCCAATCCACCACGGGCCGGCAGTTCTCCACGCGCTCGCAGATAGCTATTATCTCCTCTAAGTCGCCGAGCTGGGTGGGCTTGCCCGTGGTCTCCGGGCCGAGGTAGGGCAGGGGGCCGCTGATAGTGGAAGCCTCGTCTAACACGCGCTCCAAGGCCTTTATGCAGCCCTCGAGAGCCTCGCGCTTCGGCTTGCCCTTATAGAAACCGGGATGGAAGACGACCACGTAAGCGCCCATGTAACTCGCGTACTCTAGGCAGATGACCAAGCGCTTTATGCTCTGCTCCAGCTTCTCCCCATCCGCGCAGAGGTTCACGAAGTATGAAGCATGCATGGAGAGCAGCACATCATGCTTACGGGCTTCCTCGCCCAGCGCCCTCGCGTCATCAGGTTTCATACCCGGTTTGACATCCCAGCGGACGGCCTGGAACTCGAAGGCATCGAGCCCCTCGCTCCTGAGGTATCTAGGCACCTCCACGACCTTGCCCTTGAAGCCCACGGGCTTGCCGGCAGGGCCGAACCTGGGCCTATCCGCCAAGGCCCTGTCCCCCAAACACAGAGCGCTCCCGGCCCCTTAACGCCTCCTGATGGGCGGGCGCCTGTAGGCTAGGGCAGCTAAGCCCGAGGACCAAATCAGGAGGTTCTGGGCCAAGGCGTACTTATAGAGGGGGTCGGCCTTACCGGCGGCGAGGGCGAGGAAGCTCACCGCCTTGTTCATTTTCATGCCCGTCTTGAGGAGGGCTACCACGGCCCTCCCGAGCTGCTCCTGGGAGGTGACGGCTTCCCCGAGCCTGGACAGTGACGACACAAGCCAGGAGAAGGGAGGGCATTTATCGACGAGGGCAGCCGTCAAGCGGTAGAGCTCGAGCCAGTAAACCGATATGGCTACTAAGATGGTGGCGGCACAGGCGCCTAAGACCAACACGAAGAGGCCCCTGGCAGCGGCCATGCCTAAGCGCCCTAGTCGGCGCTCCAGAACCACAGGGAATGTGCTTAATCGGCTAACAGCTCGCTTTTTCCGCCCCTTCTTCCTCTTGACCTTTTTAACAGGCCTCATGGGCTCGAAGAAGAAGCTCCTGGTAAGGTGAAGCCAGGAGAGCGTCAAGGCCACGATAGCCAGGGCTGGTATAAGGCCTGTCCAGAGGCCTACCCTCCAGAACAGATAGGTATCACGAAGGCCCTGGGCCGCGAAGCCGCAGTAAACGAGGGCTGCTTCGATAGCCGTGCTCACGACTAAGTAAGAGGCTATGAGCGCAATGCCGCGCGTGGTCTTGAGCTTGAGGGGGAGCACCCTGGCAGAGCTCAAGCCGGAAAGACCCCCCTCAGCGCACGTAGGGCGATGGGAACTCATGGCCGCACCTGGGGCACCTTATCATGGCGCACTGCACCAACGAGGGGCAGCCAGCGCAGGCGAAGGTCCTGGCGTAAGATAGGTCGAACGTGAACCCACACCTAGGGCAGGACACAAGCCTCTTGCGCTTCCTCCTCGCCACTCCGCTCGTCTTAGTTCACCCCTTAGTGCGCGGGGCAGGCTGTCCTAAAAACCTACGTGGGCTCCGTGCCCAAGGTTTATCACCCCGCTGACCCGCACCTCCCGGGGAGCATGGGCAAGCTGATCGTGCCGACCAACTGCCTGGCCTTAGATGAGCTACTGGGCGGGGGCCTGGAAGCAGGCACCCTCTTGCTTGTCTACGGTGAGGCCGAGACCGGCAAGACCACCCTGGCCCTCCAGCTGGCCCTGAACTGCTCTAGCATGGGCCATAAGGCCCTCTTCGTGGATTGCGAGGGAACCCTGAGGCCGGAGAGGGTGAGGGCGCTCTCACCCGCCCAGGAGCCGGGCGCCCTCGAGAACCTGACAATAGCTAAGCCGAGGAGCTTCGAGGAACAGGGCAAGCTCATAGATTGCTTAGAGGAGTTCGCTAAAGCAGGCCTGGCCTTCGTGGCCATAGACACCATAACGGGCCTTTACAGGCTGAAGCTCTCCGAGGGCGCAGAGCCCTTCGCCCTGAACCGCGAGCTCACCAGGCAGGTCGCTGCCTTAGCCCAGGTAGCCCACGAGCAGGGGCTGGCGGCCGTTGTAACCAGCCAAGTACGCGCGAGGCCGGGAGCCTCGGAGGGCGAGGGCGTAGAGCCTGTGGCGAACCGCATATTGAAATATTGGGCAGACGTGGTCCTGCGCTTGAAGACCACGGGGCAAATGGGCTTGAGGTTAGCGGTGTTGGAGAAAGGGCCTAAGAGGCCCGGGCCAGCTATGGGCTTCTTCAGGATAACTGAGGGGGGCTTAGTGGATGCCCTGTGAGATCATAGCAGACCTCCTAGCTCGCTCGCTCATGTACATCCTGCCCGCTTACTTCGCTAACGGGGCGCCCGTGCTCTTCGGCGGCGGTAGGCCCATAGACGGCGGCCGGCTGTTCAGGGATGGAAAACCCATCTTCGGGCCTAGGAAGACCGTGAGAGGCTTTATCTCGGGTGTCTTAGTCGGGACAGTGACAGCCTTCTGCCTAGGCCTAGCTGGCTTGCTGCCTGCCTTCCCGGACGCGCTTATCCTTGGCTTCCTCATGGGGCTGGGGGCTATGGTAGGCGACCTAGCTGGGTCATTCATTAAGAGGCGCTTAAACAGGCCCCCTGGGGCGCCTACGCCTGGCCTCGATCAATTGGATTTCGTGATCGGGGCCGTGCTCTTCTCCTTGCCTTACAGGCCACCAGCGCCGGAGGTATTAGCTTGCGTGCTCGTGTTGACGCCTGTCATCCACTTGGCCACGAACTTCGCGGCCTATAAGCTGGGCCTAAAGCGCGAGCCCTGGTGAGCACGCCTCTCAGCGGGAAAGCCTTAGCTTCTGGACTCTGAGCACGTACTGGCCCATGAAGTAGGCCATGAGCAATAGCATGACGCCCGCTATGAACCGGTACCAGGCCCTATGGGGCTCGTCCGCGTACTTAGTGCTCTCGTAGATGAGCACTAGCCCCACGAAGCCCAGCGCGAACGTCAGCATGGATATGATGCTCTCTAGGAGCGTCTGCTCTATCAGCGTGTAGGGATAAGCGATCCAGAGGGCGTGGGGCTGGGGTATCGCGGCCAGCGGGCTAGCTACTATATCATAGATGCCGCCGCCGAAAAGGAAGATAGCCACGGCCACGGCCGCAAGCGCTATCACGAGTGGGGATGGTTTGTAGGCCGAGAGGCGCCTGTAGCCCCTCGCCAGGGTCTTCGAGACCGACTTCATGGCTAATTTAGCTTTGGCCTTCCTGCTCATGCTCTCCCGGCCCTGCCGGTAGGCATGGGATCTGGGCCAGATTTAACGCTTGCTCACCCGCCCCCAACCGGAGGGAAGAGGAAGACCTCATCGCCGTCTTTCAGGGTGGTCATGAGCCCGGAGAGGAAATCTATATCGCGGCCATTCACTAGGACCTTCAGGGCCCGAGCTAAGCGGCCCTCGCCGTTGAAAATAACGTCCTTGACGCGCCTCCCGAAGCGCTTCCCCAGGGCCTCAAGGGCATCCCGGACAGTCGAGCCCTCGGGCAGCTCGAGCTCTACGGCATCACCACCCAGAAGGCCGGATAGGGCCGCGAAGGACCTCACCCGGACCTTCAAGGCCGGGCAGCCTCCCAGCTAAGCTGGTGGATCGGGGAAATAAAAAGGGAAACCAGGCGGCCTCAGCTCTTCTTGAGCAAGGCCTCCGCTACCTTAGCTGCCTCCTCCAGGCCTAGGCGCCTCAAGGTCTCGGGCAAGGGCACGCCCGTCTGGACATCCCAGCCCCTCAGCCTGTAGTACTCGTCGAGCATCTTCTCCAACGGCACTACCTTGCCCTTCGCTGGCCCGACGGGCGCCGGCTCCTTGAGGAAGCGCTCTGGGAGTGTGTCGTCCTTACGGCCCACGCCCTCCCGGCACTGTATCATGCGCTCCAAGTTGTAGATGCGGTCGCCCGTGAGCAGCACCTTGTCCGCGTCCCAATCCCAGCCCGTACAGGCCGTCATGGCCTTGGCGAAGTCCTCGGGCGTAAGGGCAAACGTGACGAACTTGCACACGAGCGAGCTATCCACGAAGGCGAAGTAATCCTGGAAGAACTTGCACATCTCAGCCTTCCGCTCCGTGGTGAGCGGGTCTAGCTTCTCCGGGACGCCCAGGACCTCAGCGGCTATCATGTAGGCCCTGAGGTGACATCCGCCTCGCACGCTGGTGGCGTAGGCGAGAGCGTGGCCCCAGAAGGACCTGGGGCTGTAAGCCGGCAAGCCCAGGCCTTTCACGCCCATTATGAACCTCTCGGAGCCCTTCCCTATCTTCTCGGCTGCCCTAAGCCAGCCCTCGGCCAACAGATCACCTAGCTTGCCCTTTCTCAGCGCGATGCGCTCTACTAGCTCCACCATGGCCTCGTGATTGCCGAAGCGCAGATCCAGGCCATCCGTGTCTTCCTCGGTCAGGATGCCGCGCTCGTAGAGCTCCATGGCCCAGCCTATGATGTTACCTGTGGAAATCGTGTCTATGCCGTACTTATTGCAGAGCGTGTTAGCCGCGTGGATGGCGTCCAGCCTGAACACGCCGCACTGGCTGCCGAAGGCCCAGACGGTCTCATACTCAGGCCCCTCGCCCACCACGCCAGTATAGGGGCCGCTCGTGATGGCGCAGTAACGGGCGCACCTTATCCAACAGAAGCGGCAGCCGCGGTTCTTTATGAGAATGGTATCCCTCATGTGCTCGCCCGAGATACGCCAGGCCTCGGGGTGCCAGCCCTGCTGGAAGTTGAAGGTGGGCAGGCCGCCGGCCGCGTTTATTATATTGACTAAGACATCCGTGCCATACATGGGCAGCCCTTCGCCCGTTATCGGGTTCTCCTTCATCTTCTCCGTTAGCTCGTCTACCACGGCCAAGAACTCGTCTGGCTTCTCGACCTCTATGTCGAGGGAGCCACGGCAGACGATGGCCTTCAGGTTCTTAGAGCCCATCACGGCCCCGAGGCCGCAGCGGCCAGCAGCCCTGTACAGGCTATCCATTATGCACGCTAGCCTGACCAGCTTCTCGCCAGCCGGGCCTATGTAGATGGCTTTTATGGTCTCGTCGCCTATCTCCTCCTTTAGTATCTCGTCCGTGTCGAAGACGTCCTTGCCCCAGAGGTGGGTGGCATCACGTATCTCGACCTGCCCATCCTCGATCCATATGTAGACGGGTTTCTCAGCGCGGCCCGTGATAACTATAGCGTCAAAGCCAGCGTATTTCAGCTCAGGACCCCACTGCCCGCCGGAGTGGGCCTCGCCCCAGACGGCCGTGGTGAGCGGGCTCTTCGCGTAAGCAGCCCACCTGCCGGAACTCGGGAAGGCTGTGCCGGTGAGCGGGCCCGTGGCGAATATCAGTACGTTATCCGGGCTCAACGGGTCCACGCCGGGCTTAAGCTCATCGAATAGTATTTTGGCCGCGAAGCCGTTACCGCCCACGAAATCGCGCATGAGGCCCTCGGGCAGTTCCTCGGCCTTCCACTTGCCGGATGTCAGATCCACGCGCAATATCTTGCCCGCATAACCCTTGGGCATTCCCTACCACCTCCTCACCTCATGGGGGGCCTCCACCACAGCTTCCTCGCCAACGTTGGCGAGGCCGTGAGAGAACGAGCCATGCTCTTGCGCTTCAGCCACAGGGCCTCTTCTGGCTCCACGAACTTCAGGGCGCCCTGCGGGCAGTACTTCACGCAGAAGCCGCAGTAAGTGCACTTGAAGGCCTTCTTCGTGACGGGATCCACATGGATAGCGCCGTAAGGGCAGACGACGACGCAGGCGCCGCAGCCGTTGCACCTATCCTCGTCCACCATGACCACCCTGGTCTTCGGGTCCCTGTAAATGGCGCCCACAGGACAAACGTTTATACAAACGCCGCACTGCGTGCAGAACACGGGCGCATCTATGCCAGGCTCCATCTTAACCACATGGATAGCGCCTCTACGCGGGTTGAAGACCTTGAACTTGTTGAAGGCACACATCAACGCGCATCTCTCGCAGCCGACACATAGCTCTACATCAACGGTTAGAACCTTCACCAATCTACTGGCTCCCCCCACGTCCTTAACTAGAGGCGCTTGATTTAAGACTTGCGGGACACCGGGAAATCACGGACCAAGGTATGGGTCATGGGCTCAGACCTGGTGTCTTACTTCATCATTCCGTAACACCAGCTCTCCTCATCGCCGAGTATAACGGGACCAGGGTTAGGTAAAAAGCCTTCCCAAGCCTATCACTGATCGAGCTGTGCCTCCAACAGCAAGTATACACGTGTGAAGCCGCAGCGCCTGTAGAGCCTTACGGCGGCCTCGTTCTCGGCCACGACACTTGCATGTATTTCAGACGCTCCCCTGGCCTTGGCACGCGACATAACGGCTTTGAAAAGCGCCGTCCCCACGCCCTTCTGGCGCCAATCAGGCCTCACGTAAAGGGCCAGCACGTAAGCGATGGGAGCGCCCTCAGCCACATCATAGGCTAGCAGCCACTCGATGAAGCCCACGATCTCCTCACTCGCCTTGGCCACCAGTAGCTCGTGGAGGCCGTCAGCGAGAGCACGCTCGATCATCCTGGCTCTCGCGTCCGCTGAGGCGAGGGGCAGCCCTTCGCCAGCTAGCGCCACCAGGGCTGGTGTATCCTCTTCCCTAGCCGGCCTGACCACGATACCTGTGGACACGCATTACTCGGGCACGAGCGCCCTTATATCCTAGGAGTTCTTAGCTCGCCCTCGGTAGCTATGTCCGCGCAATTCGCTTACAAACAAGTCATCGTGGTCCGCGTGGATTTGGGCATGAGCGTGGGCAAGACGGCCGCCCAGGTGGCCCACGCGGCGGTCTCGGCTGCCGAGGAAGCCAGGGTTAGGAGGCCAGAGTGGCTGAGGGCCTGGCTGGCCGAGGGGCAAAAGAAGGTGGTCCTGAAGGCCCGCTCGCTCAAGGAGCTGTTCGAGCTAGAGCAGAAGGCCAAGGCCCTCGGCCTCCCCACGGCCCTAATAGTGGACAGGGGCCTGACCGAGCTCGAGCCGGGCACGGTCACGTGCTTAGGCATAGGGCCGGCGCCTTCAGAGCTAGTGGATAAGGTGACGGGACACCTCAAGCTCCTCTGAGGCGGGCGTGCTCAACTTGGGAGGGCTTAGGGAGGCGCCCTGGGTCGAGCGCTTCATGGGCCTCGAGGTCTACGCCACGGCCAGCAGGGGCATAGGAGGCAGGATAAGGGAACGCCTGGAGGACTTCGTGGTCCATGAGGTCCTGATCAACGGGCTATGCACGGAAGACGTGCTCGGGATGGGCAGGGAGCCAGGAGAAGGCCTCGCCGGGCGCGGGAGCTTCTTGCTCTGTGTCCTCGTCAAACAAGGTATGGACACCCTAGAGGCTGTGGCCAGGTTGGTCAAGACTTTAAGCGTCCCAGCTGGCTTGGTCGGGTTCGCGGGCCTGAAGGACGCTAAGGCTGTCACAGCGCAGTTCATTACCGTGAGGGGCCTAAGGCCCGAGTGCTTAGCTGATCTCAAGCCTGTTTTAAGCCCGGCTTTAGACCTCAGGCCGGTCAGGTATATGGCTGAGCCACTAGGCCCAGGCCACCTAGCCGCTAATCGCTTTGAAGTGACTGTGAGACGCTTAGGGCCGGACGAGCGGATTATTTTGGCCGCGCTTGAGGACCTCTTAGCCGAGCTAAAGAAGCTGAGTGGCCTGCCGAACTTCTACGGGCACCAGCGCTTCGGGACGGCCAGGCCCGTGACGCACTTAGTAGGCCGCGAGCTAGTGAAGGGGGACGTAAGGAAAGCGGTAGAGGCTTTTCTGACCTTCATCGGGCCCGGGGAGAGCCCGGCGACGCGAGAGGCGAGGGCTTACCTAGCCGAGACAGGCGACCTCAGGGGCTTCTTAGCCCACTTGCCCAAGGGCCTTTACTACGAGCGGCTATTAACCAGGCACCTGCTGAGGCGGCCAGGCGATTACCACGGGGCCATGAGGAAGTTACCCCTGAGGCTCAGGAGGCTCTTCGTCCACGCTTACCAGGCTTACTTGTTCAACCGTTTCCTGAGCGCCAGGCTGCGCGAGGGCATGCCGCTCCACGAGCCCTTGCCCGGCGATTGGGTGGTCCGGTTAGACAAGTGGGGCCGGCCAACTGGGAGACCGCTTAAGGCCGATACGGCCAATCTGGCGGCTCTCAGAGGGCGGGTGAAGGAGGGCAAGGCAGCAGTGGCTCTGCCCCTGCCGGGCTTCAGGCAGGAACTCTCGGGAGGGCGCCAGGGGGAGCTGGAGGAGGCCATCATGGAGCAAGAGGGCATGGACCGTGAAAGCTTCAAGCTCAAGATCATGCCGGAATTGGCTTCCCCCGGTTGGCTCAGGCCAGCAGCCGTGGAAGTAGAGCTGTTGAGGCCAGCTGAGGTCGAGGAAGACAGGCTTAACCCGGGCTTCAGGGCCTTAAGATTCTCCTTCCAGCTCCCTAGGGGCTCTTACGCTACCGTGTTCTTGAGGGAGCTCATGAAGCCAGAAGACCCACTGGCCGCAGGCTTCTAATCACACCTGACGTGCTTTATCCCGGGCGGCCTCACCTTGCGCAATATGCGGCTGCGGCAGTGCTGGTTGGGGCAGCGGATGTAATCGCCTCGGGCCTCTATGGTGCTGAGCTTGATGCGCGAGCCGCATATCACGCACTCGTATTCCACGTCCTCTTCTTCCTCGCCGTAGGTGGGCAGCTCCTCGCCCGACAAACCAGCCACCCGCTTAAGCATGGCTGGCGGGCCAGATATTTTAATCTTGCCATGGCGATCTCAAGCCTTAACTGGCCAGCGAGGAGCCGACGTTGGTGGCTAGCTTGCCCTTCCCGAGGGCCGTGGACTACCATAAGCCGGGCAGGCCCACCGTGCCAAATGGCTTAGGCGTGTTCTACGTGTTGGTCAGCTCGGCTTACCTATTCGCGCTCTACGCCAGCCATGCCTTCTGGGGCTTTCCGGACGAAGCCGTGGCCCGGGGCGCCCTAGGCCTGGCTGCCTGTATCCTCTTCGGCGGCTTCTTAGGCCTGCTGGACGACTGGATGGACCTCAGGTGGCGTTACAAGGCCCTCACGCCCTTGATAGCCAGTTTGCCGCTCGTTGCTCTCAGACAAGGCCACCCTGTTATGGCTACTTACTTGTTCGGGAAAGTGAATTTCGGCATCTTCTATTACCTGGTCATTGTGCCTGCCATAGTGACTGTGACCACTAACGTGGTAAATCAACTCGGCGGCCTCAACGGCCTCGAGAGCCTATGTCCCCTCACGGTCATGGCAGGCCTGGCCTTAGCCACTTTCCTCGGGCCAGCCAGGGCCGTAAGACACGAGGCCGTCCTGCTGCTCTTAGTACCCCTCATGGCCCTGGCCATCCTGGGCGCCTTTAACTTCACGGGCCGTATTTTCGTGGGGAACGTGGGCTCCTTCTCCTTCGGCATCACCCTGGCCGCCTACGCCATCATAGCGAATGTGGAACAAGCGCTCCTCATCAGCATTTTGCCTTACATAGCAAACTCTTCCATGATTCTGCTGAACTACTTCTTCTGGCGCCGCTTGCCCAAGCTCTCCATGACCCCCGACGGACGCCTCTACGCGGACCACAGGCGTAGCCTCCAGACCCTCCTGGCCTACAGGCGGCCCACGAGTGAGCGAGCCCTTGTGTTAAAGATAGCGGCCATTTTCGTGGCCTCCTCTGCCCTGGCTGTGTTAGCGACGGTGTTGAGCTGAGCCGGTTTTGCCTGAGCGCCAAGGGCGCTTTAGGTCACCCTATTCAAGGCGCTTCACGAGCGTCAACCTGAAGTCCTTAAAGCCGAGCTTACGATAGAGCCTTATGGCCGCTTCACCTAGGCTGTTACCAGCACATGTGTCGCGCCCCTGGCCTTCAAGCGCTCTAAGGCCGCCTTGAGCAGCGCTGTCCCCATGCCCTTCTGGCGCCAACCAGGTCTCACGTATAGGTCATATATGGTCGCGAGCGTGTGAGGCGTCTGAAGCGACAGATCACGCCTCAGCCGGGCCAGGACGAAACCTATTACCTCGCCACCCGCTTAGGCCACGAGCACCTATCCCCCATCCTCCCGGTGAACCTTGAGGACCCAATCGCGCCACCTAGCAACGTTCTCCTCCGCGGGCGGGTAAAGCTGGCCTGAGACAGCCGGGTCGCTCGCCATATCCTTCCAGAACGCAGTCAGCTCATCTAGATCGCCGGGCCTGAAGGGCCTTATCCTGACCTCGGGGCGCAGGACCAGCGCACCCCCAGGGCCTTTATCGGTCCCTCAGCGATTTAAGAGGCCGGGGGCGAGGTTAACCCATGTCGTCGGGTAAGTATAAGGTGAAGGGCAAGCCCGGCACGGTCATAATAACGCCTGACACGGAGATAGGCGAGGGCACCGTCATCTGGCACTTCGTGAACCTCTGGGGCTGCCGTATAGGCCGCGATTGTGTGATAGGCTCTTTCGTGGAGATAGGCCGAGGAGTGGAGATAGGCGATAGATGCAAGATAGAGGCCTTCGTCTACATCCCGCCGGGTGTGAAGATAGAGGACGACGTCTTCATAGGGCCAGGCGCTACCTTCACGAACGATAAGTACCCCGTCGCCTTCGGCGGCTTCAAGCTCGTGCCCACGCTCGTAAAGCGCGGCGCCTCCATAGGCGCCCGAGCGGTCATCTTGCCCGGCGTGACCATAGGCGAGCGGGCCGTGGTAGCCGCTGGCGCCGTCGTCACACGTGACGTGCCCGATGGCACGGTAGTAGCTGGCGTGCCAGCTAGGCCCATAGATACGCGGGAGGAATTCGAGCGTAAGAGGGCTGAGTTGCTAGCCTCGGGAGGGCCAGGCTAAGGCCATGAGGATCTGGCTGGACGCCTGCACTGGTAAGCACGTCCGCTACGCAACGGCCATAGCCAGGGCCCTGAGGGCCAGGGGACACGAAACCGTGCTCACCACCCGGGAGCACCCGGACACGACCAGGCTAGCCGAGATACTGGGCGAGGAATTCAGGCCGGTGGGGCGGTATGTGCCTCACTCGCGAGCTGGCAAGCTCAGGGAGAGCCTGAAGCGTGCCCTCCTCCTAGCCGAGATGCTCTCCCGAGAGGGCGAGAGGCCGGACCTGGCTATCTGCCACCAGAGCGTGGAGCTCTGCCGCGTGGCCTTCGGCTTAGGCGTGCCCGTGATATGCACTTGCGATAGCCCCCACGCAGAAGCGGTCGGGCGCCTCACGCTCCCCCTGGCTGATGTAGTGGTGGCTTCTAAGGCCATCCCTGCGTCCTCGCTCCGCGGGCTGGGAGCACGGCGCGTGGTGCAGTTCGATGGCGTGGACGAGGTAGCCTGGCTCAGAAGGGCCGGCCTGATAGCGCCTCGAGAGGCCTTCCCCTGGCTCGAGGAACTCAATAGGCCCTTGATAGTGGTCAGGGAGGAGGAACATGGCGCTGCTTACGCGCGTGGAGGGGGCCTCATGGCCAGAATAGCAGCCGCACTCAGCGAGCTGGGCTCCGTGGTCTTCTTAGCCCGTTATGGGCGCCCTGAGGGCCTACCAAGCGACGTGCTCGTGCCCGAGGGCTTTGTGGACGCGGCCCTCTTGGCCCGGGAAGCCGATTTAGTAATAGGCGCGGGAGGGACGATCTGCCGTGAGGCTGCCCTCCAGGGCACGCCGAGCTTAGTAGTCCGCTACGTGGGCCGCATCTATGTGAACGATTACCTGGCCGCGAGAGGCTTCCCGATACATGAGGTAGCGCCCCAGGAAGCCGATATAATGGCGAAAGCCGACGAGCTGTTAGGGCAGAAGCGAGATGTCTCGCACCTCTTAGCCGTGTTGGAGGACCCCGTGGAGCTGATAGTAAAGCTGGCCGAGGAGCTAGCAAGCCATAGCTCGGGCTAGCCAGCGGTCAGCCCTCTAGCAAGATAGACGGCCAGGCGGAAGCCTGGGCATCAGCCGAAGAAGTCCGTGAGCTTAACGGCTTTCTTCCTAGCCTTCTTAAGGGCCTCTAATACGCGGTTGAGGGCTTTACGCACTCTCTCCTCTGAGAAATCACGCTCGCCACACAGGAAATCCACCACGCCCTCCATGTCGGGCTCTGACCACACGAGCTCGTATTCATCGGTGACCTCCGGCTCCAGGAAGAGGCGCTTTATCTCGGCTGGGTCAACGGGGAACTCGGCGTTCTTTATGTGGGGCAGGGCTCTCTCCAGGCTCCCGTAGCGCTTTATGAGCTCGTAGGCCCGCTTGGGGCCAATGCCCCTCACACCTTTGGGGTTGTAATCTGTCCCCACGAGGATAGCTATGTCCACAAGCTGCTCACGCGTGATGCCTAACCGCTCTAAGAGAATGTCTAACTTCACTACCTCGGGCTTCACCTCCACGTAGACATCCTTGCCCGGCAGCTTCCTCCTGCTCGAGATAGCCACGTTCCTCACGAGGGCGGGGGCGCCGAAGAGTAAGCTATCGTAATCTTGGCTAGCGCAGAGGTCGGCATCCCCCCGCCTAGCCAGGTGGGCTGCCTGGGCCTCGCCCTCGGAGGGCGCCTGGACCCAGGGCACGCCCATAAGGTCCAAGAGGCGCTTGGCGTCCTCTACCATCTCGTCCTTCAGCTTAGCGGCCTGCTGGGCGTACTTGCGCGCTTCCTCCAGCCTCCCAGCCTTGAGGGCCTCCTCGTACTTGATGAGAGCTTCCTCGCGTATCTCCATGCGCCTCTTTATCTCTACTTCCTTCAGCGCCGGCGGCTTGCCGTCAAAGACGTAGACGGGCCTTATGCCTAGCTCTATGAAGTTCACCGTCCTGTAGAAGAGACCGCTTAAATGGCTGGTCACGCGCCCCCGGCTGTCCATGAGCGGGCGGCCATCAGGCCCCCTTATAGTGGCCAAGAACTGGTAGAGCGCGTTGTAGGCGTCAAAGGCTATCACCTTGCCCGCTAAATCCTTGAGCTCCACGACTTGGATGGCCTCCTTGGGCACGAGCGCCCTTATATTAACGCCCATGCCCGGGCCTCCTGACCTCTATCTGCCTCCTGCCGCGCATGTAAGGGACCACGTAGATGTAACCGTTCATCTCAAGCATCATCAGGGTCCTGTTGAGCTCCCACATGCTCACGTCCGGGTAGTAAGCCCTCACTTGGTCCAGGAGCTTATCGTCCGTCATACGCCCGTTCTTCTCCAATATCTCCATCACCAGCGCGTGGAGGGGCTTCACGCGCCAGCTCCTCAAAGCCCTCCTCACGCCCCCTCACGCCAACGTCGGTATAGTGGGTTTCTGGGCGCGCTTCACCCTCTGGGCGAACTCCTTGTACCAGCGCTCCATCTCTGGCGTTATGCTCGGGCCTACCTTCTTCAGCGCGGCCTCGAAATCGGCCCACGTGACCTGCTTGGCGTTGATATCACGCCTGAGGGTGTTCATAGCTGCCTCGCGGCAGACAGCCTCTATATCGGCGCCCGAGTAGCCCTCCGTCATTTTAGCTAAGCGCTCTAGGTCCACATCCTCCGCGAGAGGCATATTGCGCGTGTGGATCTTGAATATCTCCAGGCGCGCTTTCTCATTGGGCGGCGGCACGTAAATGAGCCTGTCAAAGCGCCCGGGCCTCAGGATAGCTGGGTCAAGTATATCGGGCCTGTTGGTAGCGCCGATCACGACCACATCCTCCAAGGCCGCTATACCGTCCATCTCCGTCAGGAGCTGGCTCACGGCACGCTCCGTCACGCCGCTGTCCGCGTAACCCATGCCCCTCCTGGGCACCAGCGCATCGATCTCGTCGAAGAACACCACGGCTGGCGCGGCGGTCCGGGCCTTCCTGAACACCTCCCTTATGCCTCGCTCGGTCTCGCCCACCCATTTGCTCATGAGCTCCGGCCCTCTGACGGCTATGAAGTTCGCCTCGCTCTCCGTGGCCACGGCCTTAGCGAGGAGCGTCTTACCACAGCCAGGCGGGCCGTAAAGCAACACGCCCCTCGGAGGCCTTATGCCCAGCTCCTTGAACTTCTCCGGGTATTTCAGAGGCCACTCCACGGCCTCGCGGAGCTCCTGCTTCACCTCCTCGAGGCCACCTATATCGGACCAGCGGACCCTCGGTACCTCTATGTAGACCTCGCGAATGGCGGTAGGCGTGATCTCCTTGTAAGCGGCCATGAAGTCCTGCATGCGCACCTCCATCTGCTCCAACACTTCCACGGGTATGCGCTCCTGCTCCAGGTCTATCTTGGGCAGGTAGCGCCTGAGGGCCTTCATGGCTGCCTCACGGCAGAGCGCGGCCAGGTCGGCACCCGTGTAGCCGTGTGTGATATCGGCCAGCTTCTCCAGGTCCACGTCGTCCGCGAGGGGCATGCCGCGCGTGTGTATCTGGAGTATCTCCAGCCTGCCCTGCCTGTCCGGCACGCCTATCTCTATCTCGCGATCGAAGCGCCCGGGCCTGCGCAGGGCCGGGTCTATGGCGTTGATGCGGTTCGTGGCACCGATCACGATCACGTTGCCACGGCCCTTCAGGCCGTCCATGAGGGCCAGGAGCTGAGCCACCACGCGCCTCTCTACCTCGCCCGTGACCTCCTCTCGCTTGGGCGCGATAGCATCTATCTCGTCTATGAATATGATGGCCGGCGCGTTCTTCTCGGCTTTCTCGAATATCTCCCTCAGCCTGGCTTCCGACTCGCCGTAATACTTGCTCATTATCTCGGGGCCGTTAATAGCGAAGAAAGTCGCGTCTGATTCGTTCGCGACTGCTTTAGCGAGGAGCGTCTTACCACAGCCAGGTGGCCCGTAGAGCAACACGCCCTTCGGGGGCTCTATGCCGAGGCGCTGGAAGAGCTCTGGGTGCCTGAGCGGGAGTTCCACCATCTCCCTTATCTTCTGGATAGCCTCCTCTAGGTCGCCTATGTCCTCGTAAGTGACCCTCGGGACCTTCACGCCTTCAACGGGCTCGGGCAGTAGCTTCAGGCGCGTGTTGTAGGTGATACGGACCACGCCCTTCGGCCTAGTGCGGACTATGGTGAAAGTGAGGGGCCGGTAGGCGTAGGGCACGCGCACTATATCGCCCTCGACCACAGGTCTGTTTACGAGCCTGTTGCGCAGGAAGACTTCTATCTCGCGCTCGACCTCCCTGAAGCGCACGTCGGTAGGCGCTATGGTGATGCTGGTGGCGTTCCTCACATCCGCCTTCCTCACGATCACGTAGTCATTTAGCGAGACGCCCGCGTTCTCACGCGTGATGCCGTCTATCCTTATGATATCCTCGTCCTGGTCGTCTATGTAAGCTGGCCAAGCGATAGCGGCTGTCTTCTTCGTGCCCTCTATCTCTATCACGTCGCCGGTGGAAACGCCTATGGCCTTCATGGCCTTCTGGTTGATACGTGCTATCCCACGCCCCACGTCCCTCTGGCGGGCGTCCGCCACCCTGAGCTGTATTTCGGGCTTCCTCTTGTGTGCCTGAGAGCTCATACTTTCATCCTCCCCTCGATCCCTTACCTCATGCGTAGGGCACTATCATAAGCTTTGCTCACCACGCCGTATCATGGGCCCTCGAAGCCGCACTTCACGCACTTGTAGGGCCTGGCTAAGCGCCTGCACATCTCGCAGCGCCATATGATGGACTCCCCGCAATTCGGGCAGGGGAACTTCACGGCTAACGAGCCCGGCGGTATGGTGCGGTTACACGACGCACACACCGGCAGCCTGGGCCTGGCTCCCATGTCTCATCCGCCCCGCTTGGCCCGGTGGGCCTATTTATGCCTTGAGGCTTAGGCCAAGCATGATATGGGCACGTATTAAGCGCCAACCTCACGACTATTTTTCCCTCAAAGCCCACAGAGAAGATAGCCTCAAGCTCATCAGGAGGCCAGGAGGAGCCGTGCGGGCGGTGCTTAATGCCTTTAAGTACCCACTCCCATGGCCCTGCGGGCCGCTGTGATGAAGAGGCTAGACGCCGAGGGGTGAGGGGATACCCGGGTCGGGAGCGGCCCCTTGAGGCCAGCGGCAGGGGTGTGAGTCTTGAGAATGGCTTTTGTGGTGGGCATGGCTGGCTCCGGCAAATCGCTCCTCACCGGCTCCTTCGTGGAGTGGCTTAGGCAGCAGGACCAAGACGCGGTAGCCGTGAACCTCGACCCCGGCGCCCTAAGCCTGCCCTATGAGCCGGACGTGGACGTCAGGGCCTACGTGACCGTGGAAGAAGTCATGGAGAAATACGGGCTAGGGCCGAACGGGGCCATAATAGCCGCGGCAGATATAATAGCCACCTACGTGAAGGAGCTCGAGGCCGAGCTAGATGCACTAGCGCCCGACCTGGCCATAGTGGACACGCCCGGGCAGATGGAGGTCTTCGCCTTCAGGCCCTCTGGCCTATTCATAGTGGAGAACCTCACGAGCTGGCCCAAGGCCATAATTTACCTCTTTGACGCTTGCTTCTCCCGCGAGCCCTCTAACTTCGTGGCCAATATTTTCCTCGCCTCGGCAGTTTACCACCGCTTCTTCGTGCCACAAGTCCACGCTCTCACGAAGTGCGATCTAGTCGAGTCCAGCGATGTCAAGCGCATGGTGGAGTGGTCCTCTAAGCCCAGGGCGCTCCTTGACGCGTTAGAGACGAGCTTAAGGGGCGATAGGCGCTTAATGGTCCGCGATTTCGTCCGCGCTGTCTGCCGGACGGGCGCTTCCTTCCCGCTCATACCCGTGAGCTCTACCACTTGCCAGGGCTTCCTGAACCTCAACATGGCCTTAGAGCGCGTGATAGCCGGCGGGGACCGTTATACCTTCTGAGCCTGAGTATGGAGGAGCAATTCTTATTAGAAGTAGCGCGCTCTCTACGCGCGAGAGTGTAGCCGATGCAATTAAGGGTAAGCGAGATTCCCAGGTCAGGCAGGGTCATGGGGCTCGCGGGCTTCGCCCTCTCGGCTATCACGAACCTGGCCTGCATATCGCTCCTCGGGGCCGCCGTCGCGCTCGGCACTTATCCGGCCAGCGTAGCCCTACGGGCCGCCTCTTGGATTTCCGTGGGGAGAGCGCTCGATAAGAGGCTACTGAAGGCCACGGGCCTGATAGTCGCCATCCTGGGCGCCGTCTTCTACTTGACACTCATAGCCAACGTGGAGAAGGTGAGGAGCTTCGAGCTAGGCGTGTTAAGCTTCCTGGTGCTTCTCTGGAGCATTTACTCCCTGCTAGAGGCCGCTTCTTATCTATCCTTGCGGGCCGCCTCACGCGCCTTCCTGCCGGCCCTCCTGAGCGTCCCCGGCTTAGCCCTAGCCTGGTTCACACTCCAGGAACTCAGCGCTACTTGGCCTTACGTGCTCCTCCTGCTCCTGATGTCCGCGATAACCGCGTGCGTGGGCTTCGCCAGGCTCAAGCCCGGGCCCGGGACCTTCAGGCTCTCCAACCCGTGTGGGCCTAAACTTTTAACACATCACGTCCTTTAGCCAACCTGATGGGCCTTGAGGCTCCTTGAGCACCAGGCGAAAGCCGTGTTCGCCCGCTACGGCATACCCGTGCCCAGGGGCAGGGCTGCCAGGACGCCAGAGGAAGCCAGGGATATCGCGTGCGAGTTAGGCGTCCCCGTGGCCGTGAAAGCGCAAGTTTTAGTGGGCGCTAGGGGCAAGGCAGGTGGTATCTTATTCGCCGATACGCCAGAGGAAGCTGAAGAGGCGGCTAGGAAGCTCCTTGGCTCCGAGATAAGGGGCGTAAAGGTCTACGAGGTCCTAGTGGAGGAGAAATTGCCGATAGAACGCGAGCTCTATATGGGCTTCACCGTGGACAGGGTGGCCCGTGCTTACGTGGCCATAGCCTCGCCGGAGGGGGGCATGGAGATAGAGGAGGTAGCTGAGCGCAGCCCGGAGCTAATATTCAAGCATACAGTGGACCCCGTGCTCGGCTTCAGGCCCTACCACGCCCTCAGCTTAGTGAAACAGATGGGCTACTCAGGCCGGGCGGCTACGGAGCTGGCCCGTATCTTCACGGCCCTCTACCGCTTAGCCGTAGATTACGATGCCGAGCTCACGGAGATAAACCCGCTGGCCGAGACAGCCGACGGACGTTTCGTGGCCGCCGACGCCAGGCTCATAGTAGACGATAACGCGCTCTTCAGGCACCCTGAGTTAGCCGGATTAGAGAGGCCACCGAGCGAGGAGAGCGCCCGTGAAAAGATGGCTCGTGAGGCCGGGCTGGGCTACGTGGAGCTAGATGGTGATATAGGCATCATAGGGAACGGCGCCGGCTTGGTGATGGCCACGTTAGATATGGTGGCCCTCTACGGCGGCAGGCCAGCGGACTTCTTAGATGTAGGCGGCGGGGCTTCAGCTGACCGCATGGCGAAGGCGCTCGATATCGTGCTGTCGAACCCGCGCGTGAAGGTAGTGCTCATCAACATCCTAGGCGGGATAACGCGCTGCGACGAGATAGCGCGCGGCATCCTAGCGGCCATGGAGCGGGTGGGCGTAAAGAAGCCCATGGTGATAAGGCTCGTGGGCACGAACGAAGCCGAAGGGCGCGCTATCCTAGAGGCTGCTGGCATAAGCGTGCTCGATAGCATGGAAGAAGCCGCTAAGCGGGCTGTCGAGTTAGCTCGGGGTAGGAAGTGATGGCTGTGAGATGGGAAAGCAGGATAGGCGGTTTAGTGTTCGTGGCCTGTATGTTCGTCGGGGCTGACATAGGGCTCTTCTTCGGCAGGCCAGATGTGGGAGGCTGCCTGGGCATGGGAATCGGCTTCCTCATCATGGCTTTCCTCCGCGCTAAGGGGGTGAAGTCTTCTCCGATGGCCTTGACGCTCCCGACGAGCTTGGGACGCATCATCCTATGTGCCATAGGAGCCCTCATCGTGGCCGCTGGCGTCTGCCTGCTGTATAACCCCGCGTTGCTCTACCCCTACTTGGCGGGCATAGGGGCCGTGGTCATAGGGCTCCTGGTCCTGTTAACCAACTTCATCGAGCACGGTAAGTAGTGGGATTTCTCTGAAAATTCAGAGAAATCAGAAAATTTATAAGTGACCACGCCCGCCACAGGGCGGCATGGGCCCGCTCATGAGGCGCCACGTTATAGAGGCCATAGTCTCCATTGACGAAAGAGGCCAGATACTCCTCCCTAAGGAGGTGCGCGAGAAAGCAGGCCTCAAGCCCAAGGACAAGCTAGCCGTCATAACACACGTGCACAAGGGCAAGGTAGCCTATATCATGCTCATACCCGTAGAGCGGTTGGCCGAGAGCCTGAGGCAATTCCTTGGCCCCCTTCTCAGGGAATTGCTCGAGCAGAAGGGTGGGGAGGGCCGGCCTTGAGCGATGTCATAGTGGCCGAGAGCCTGACTAAGGTCTTCGGCGATCTAGTGGCCGTGGACCACGTGAGCTTCAGGGTCCGTGAGGGCGAGATATTCGGCTTCCTAGGCCCTAATGGCGCTGGCAAGACCACTACCATCAACATGCTCATAACGCTCCTCAAGCCGACCGAAGGAGAAGCCTGGGTAGCGGGTTTCAGCGTGCTTAAGGAGCCCGGCGAGGTCCGCAAGCGCATAGGCGTGGTATTCCAGGAGCCCACGCTTGATAGGCATCTCACGGGCTGGGAGAACTTGTGGATCCACGGCCGCATGTACGGTATTGATCGCTCAGAGCTGAGGAACCGCATAAAACGGGCGCTAGAGTTGGTCGAGCTGGAGCGCTGGGCAGATACGGTGGTCATGAACTACAGCGGCGGCATGATGAGGCGCTTGGAGCTGGCCCGCACTCTCCTCTGCGATCCCGAGGTCCTCTTCCTAGACGAACCAACACTTGGCCTAGACCCCCAGACGAGGGCACGGATATGGGATTACATAGAGGTCCTGAGGCGCGATGAGGGCATCACGATATTCATCACCACGCACTACATGGAGGAAGCCGATAAGCTCTGTGATAGGGTAGCCATCATAGATTACGGCCGCATAATAGCTGTCGGCACGCCTGAGGAACTTAAGCGCTCGCTAGGCGTGGGCGTGGTTTACGTTAAGCTCCCACGGGCCGAGGGAGCTAGCCTCCTCGCGAAAGCCGTGACAGAAGTCGGTTTAGCGGATGAGGTCAGGCCGATGAAAGACGGGCAGCTAGCCATCTTCGTCAAGGACGCCCCGACGGCCATACCGGTTCTTTTTGAGGAAGCGGCCAAGCTGGGCCTGACCATATCGGAGGTCTCCTATAGGATGCCCACGCTCGATGATGTCTTCCTGCGCCTCACCGGCAGAGGCCTGAGGGACGAGGAAGCCGGCCCTCTGGAGTGGATGAGGGCACGCATGATAGCTAGGATGAGGAGGCGGTTCAGATGACCACCCCGGCCAACCGCAGGGGCTACGAGACCCCATTCTTAACGGCCGTCTCCATAATGGCTTACAGGCAAGTGAAGCGCTTCTTGAGGATGAGGGCTAGGATAGTGATGGCGTTAATCCAACCGCTGGTATGGATGCTCTTCTTCGGCCTTGGCTGGTCCTCGACGCTAAGAGGGCCGATGGCGAGGCAGGTGCTTGGCGGCCTGAGCTACCTCGAGTTCTTAGCGCCGGGGGTGGCCATGATGACGGTCTTCGGGACCTCTTTCTTCGCGGGCGCCTCCGTCGTGTGGGATAGGGAGTTCGGCTTCCTGAAAGAGGTGCTCGTGGCACCGGCATCGAGGAAGGCCATCATACTCGGCAGAGCGCTCGGCGACTCTCTTGTGGCTATCGCACAGGGGCTCGTGACCTTCGCCATTGCCTGCGCCCTCGCGGGCCACGTGAATCTGGTAGGCCTCCCCCTGCTCGTCGCGGCCATGTTCCTCACGGCCCTCGCCCACACCAGTCTCGGGATAGCCATAGGCTCGCTCGTCACGAGCATGGAGGCCTTCCAGCTCATAGTGAACCTCATCTCCATGCCCACCATTTTCCTGAGCGGCACCGTATTCCCGCTCAAGATGGCGCCAGAATGGATGAAGAGCCTCTCCATGCTCATCCCCCTGACCTACGGCGTTGATGCGGCCCGCTCGGCCACGTTTGGGGGCGCCTTGATCCCCTTGTGGCTCGATATGGCGGTGCTCTCAGCCCTGGTCTTAGCGCTCGTGCTCTTATCCGCCAAGGCCTTTGAGAGGGCGACACTCGCGTGAGGGGCCCGTAGAGCGCAAAGGTATTTTAGCGCTCCCGCGCCCGCCCGGGAGAGGCAGGTAGGCATGGCCATCCTGGTGGGCTCCGGCACGAGGGTCATCGTCCAGGGCATAACGGGCCGGCAAGGCTCTTTCCACACCAAGCTCATGCTTGAGTACGGCACGCGCATCGTGGCTGGCGTGACGCCAGGGAAAGGGGGCCAGAAGGTCTTGGGCGTGCCTGTTTACGATACTGTGCGCGAGGCGCTCGCCGAGCACGATGCAAATGCTTCTATAGTCTTCGTGCCAGCGCGCTTCGCCAAGGACGCGGTCATAGAGGCCATAGAGGCCGGCCTAGAGTTAGTGGTGGTCATCACGGAGCACATCCCGGTCCGGGATACCATGGAGTTCCTCGCCTTAGCGCGCCGGGAGGACACGACTATCATAGGGCCGAACACGCCCGGCATCATAACGCCAGGGGAGTGCAAGCTAGGCGTCATGCCAGGCCACGTTTTCAAGCGCGGGCAGGTGGGTATGGTATCGCGCTCCGGCACGCTCACCTACGAGATAGCTGCTCAGCTCACCCACGCAGGCTTCGGGCAGAGCACTTGCCTGGGCATAGGGGGCGACCCCGTGGTGGGCCTCACGTTCACGGAGGTCCTCGAGATGTTTGAGAAGGACCCGGAGACAGACGTCGTGGTGCTGATAGGCGAGATAGGCGGAAACCTGGAGGAGTTGGCAGCCGAATACATACGCGAGCAAGGCTACCCCAAGCCCGTGGTGGCCTTCATAGCTGGCCGGACCGCGCCGCCCGGGAAGCGCATGGGGCATGCGGGCGCCATAATAATGGGCCGCGCGGGCACGGCGGAGAGCAAGATAAAGGCCCTGGAGGCAGCTGGCGTTCCCGTGGCCAACACGCCTAAGGAAGTAGCGGCCCTCTTAACGCGAAAGCTGGGCCGTGGAGCCTGAGGAAAGCGCCCTGCTAGCGCCGGCTACTGAGACAGCTATAGCGAGGGCGAGGCCCATAGACAAGAAGAACATGGCCTCCACGAGCTCTAGGCCGTTGAGCGCGCCCTGTAGTACCCTTAAGGCCAGGACGCCAACCCAGGAGGAAGCCAGCGGGTAAAGCATCACCACGCCCGCGTGGGCCAGGAAGCAAGAGGAAGCTGCTAGGCCCAGGCGTACCCCCTTATCCGCTAGCCTGCCCATCAGTATCGCGAAAACAGCCCTAATCAAGAAGAAAGCCGTGGTAAGCAGGCCCAGCTCAGCCAGGGAACCGCCTAACGCCCCACTGACGTAATATGCGATGGCGGGCGCGCTCAACCTGAAGGCCATGGTGCCTATCAGGGAGGTGGCGAAGGCCAACAAAAGCGCCCGCCCCGACGCCCTCAAATCCCCCAGAGCCCCCTTGGGTGCCGGACAGGGCCCGTAGAGGGCCTTTAAACTATCGGGCGCTAATGTGGTGTGGAGCAAGCGGTGGCTAGATATCAAGGAGAAGCGTGGCGGGCAGCGAGGTGGTAGCGGGGGGTGGATTTGAACCACCGACCTCTGGGTTATGAGCCCAGCGGGCTACCTGGCTGCCCCACCCCGCTACCCAGCCCACGCGTGCCAACGGGCCTTATTAAGCGTATCGTTATCGCCCACAGGGATTTAGGCCGCGAGGAGCGCTTGGAGGCCGAGGGGCAGGAGATAATAAGGTGTAGGTTGTTGAAAAATTGGGGTCGGTAAGGTTTAATGGGGCTCTGCCTATTAGATAGTGATGTCCGTTGAGGTCGTGAGGACGGTGGTGTTCAGGTATGAGCCCACGCTCAGATACTCAAGCTCCTCTTTGACTTCAGGGACATGATTAACCTCTGTATCCGCAAGGCCCTTGAGATGGGCTCCTGGAGCATTAAGAAGCTCCATCATGCCTGTTATCCTGAGCTTAAGGCCAGATATGATTATCATTCTGATTACTATGGCCGTGCTTACCGTATAGCATCCCAAATCCTCAGAACTTGGCGTAAGAAAGTTAGGCGTGGTCAAGCTGACCCGGATAAGCCACCGAGGGCAAAGAAGCTCCTTGTTAGGCTTTCTAAGCACCAGTTCAAGCTTGAGGGAGACAGGCTCAGGGTAGCCATTAGGCGAGGGCAATACGCCATTATACTGCTCCAGGGCGGTGATTACCAGGCCCGCTTCCTGGAGCGTTATGCCAGAGGAGAACTCAGGGTGGGCGAGATAACCATCAACGAGCGGTATGTCTATATACCGTTCATAGAGGAAATAGACATTACGGCTCCGAGCAATTACATGAGCATAGACATTAATGAGGGCAACATCACCATGACGGATAACGATGGCAATACCGTGGTCATTAACACTAAGGCCCTCAGGACGGCCCACGCCACGTATCAGAACATTAGACGCCATATTCAGGCCCTCAAGAACCCGAGGACTAAGGCAAGGCTCCTCGCTAAGTATCGTGGCCGTGAGCGCCGTAAGGTGCGTGATATGCTCCACAAGCTCTCCAAGGCCATAGTCAAGCTGGCTGGCGACAGGGGCATAGTTCTTGAAGACCTCAAAGGCATTAAGGGCCAGAATAAGGGCCGTAAACTCAACAGGCGTCTCCATAACTCCTGGAACCCAAGACAGCTCCAGTTCTACATCACATATAAGGCCCTTCTGGCTGGTCTTCCCGTTTTTTACGTTAATCCAGCCCGCACGAGCAAGGAATGCCCTCGATGTGGGGGACGTATAGCCAATAGCTCCGAGAGGGCGTGCCATGAGTGCGGGTTGGACATGTCTATATCCATTTTCTTCAAAAAAATGGAAATAGACATGTTGATAAAAGAACTCAGGGTCTTCTGAATGCCCGGCCTCTGCGGGCCTCGGGTCCGCACGCCGGGAAGTTGAAAAAATGGGGGTCGAGCTAACGGCCCTCATTTTTTCAACATCCTGAAGGTGGGCTGAGAGCTAGGACAGGTTTAACAACTCTCCGGGCGCGACCACTCGCGGAGGGGCAGTGGGCGTGGCCCGGCTTAGAGCTGTCCTGTTCGATGCCTTCGGCACGCTCCTGGACGCAAGGGGCCTCCACGAGACAGCCACGGCGCATATCCTAGCCGAGCTGGGCCTAGAGGGCCTTAACCCGGCTGAGCTACATCGGGAGTGGGATGGAGAAGCGCTGGCCCTGATACCGGACGGGCCGCCCTTCCCTTCCATGTTGGACCTGTTCCGCGAGGGGCTGGTTAGGTGCCTGGCTAAGAGGGGCTTCTCCTTGGGGGGAGGGGAGCTCGATAGGGCCATGGATATCCTCGTGACTACCTTCAGGGAAGGCACCAAGTCATTCGAGGGCGCTCACGAGATTGTCTCCTTCTGCCGGGAGCTGGGCCTTGGGACCGCCCTGGTATCGAACGCGGACGCGGGCCTCCTGCGTTATCTCCTGACCGAGACAGGCTTAGAGAGCGTATTAGACGTCATAATCATCTCAGACGAGGTAGGCTTGATGAAGCCCGACGCACGTATCTTTGAGCTAGCCCTCTCACGCCTAGGCGTGAGGGCGCAGGAAGCCATCATGGTAGGGGATAGCGAACTCGATATAGAAGGTGCTAGGAGGGCGGGCGTGAGGGCAGCTCTGGTGGTGCGGGGGCCAGAATCCCCACACCTCCCGGGAGGCGTGGTGCCAGACCTGATAGTCGGGGGCCTGGTGGAGCTCAAGGGGCCTATAGCTTCCATGGTCCTCCGTGGTCTCTGAGGACACAGGAAAAAGAGGGGCGGGCACAGGGCGTTAGCTCAGAGGGGGATATTGAACGCGGGCGCCACTTCCCTTATGAAGTGAGCAGCCGAGTTCAGGACGCCGGCGAACTCCGTGCTGAAGTTCTCGAACTCGAGCTCGTCAGCCCTCATCTCGGCTAAGGCCACGAGGTGGTCCTCGAAATCTATGCCGTAACGGTTCTCGTAGCGCATGAAGTTGTCGGAGAGGAGCTTCTTGTAGAACTCCTCCTTATCCACGTGCCTAGGCAGCTCGTTTAGGTCGTAGAGATCGGCTAACGTGACCACCCACTCATAGTCCTCCAAGAACATCACGTAGACCATGACTTTCTTGCCTTCTATATCGTAGGGGAGCACGAACTTATCTGTCTCTGGATCCCAGTAGATGACCTCGATACCCATTCTCCTCAGGAAAGAATGGACGGCTTCCTTAATCCTCTCCTTCTCCGCCAAACGCCATCGCCTTTGTGAGAAGCCCTCTGGCTTCCCGGGTATTTAAGGCTTTAGGTGGCCGTGCGCCACGGCGTTTCAAGACCATAGCTCAGGTCTCGTGAAGTTAAGCTCTACTGCCTTAAGGCCCGCTAAGTCCACCAGCACAGCCCTGCCGGGCTTAGGCACGATGCCCCTAACCCTCTGGTAAGCGGTCTGCTCTTGCCAGGCCCCGGAGTTCACGAGGAGGACACCCCTGTAGGCCCCGATAGCCGTAACGTGGATGTGGCCGGTGTGGAAGATGTCCGGCACCTCCTCGACCACCAGGAGGTCGCGGGCGGTGGGGGCCAGAGCTGTTTTCAGGCCATAGATAGGCGCTAGGTGGCGGGCCCAGAGCATGAGCTTCATCATCTCCAACGGCCTGTCGAAGCCCATGCCCGGCACGGTGGTGGCCAGGTCATCAAAGCTATTGCCGTGGTAGACTAGGACCTTGACGCCGTGGAGGGCGATCAAGCAGGGGTTGCCGAGCATTAGGGTTCGCCCGTCCTCGTAGAGCGGGCCCGCGTAGTCCTTGGGCACGGCCGGCTGGGGGAGCGCCCTACGGCATGCATCGTGGTTCCCCGGCGATATTATGAGTTCTACATGGCCCGGCAGCTCGGAGAGGAGAGTGGCCACGCCCTCGTACTGCCGGTAGATATCGGCTACCTCGAGTTCCCTCTCCTGGCCGGGGTAAACGCCTATGCCGTCCACTAAATCACCGGCTATCACCACGTACTTGACGGCCCCAGCTAGCTCCCTGAGGCGCCCATTACCCAATCTGCCATTAAGCCAAGCGATGAGGCGCCCGAAGGCCTCGGCCATGAACGCTCTGCTCCCGAAGTGGAGGTCTGAGATGAACAAGGCGTAGACGGGACCCCCGGCTAGCTCCCTCTCCCCTGTTTTCCTCACGGGCAGGTCGGGGGCCACTAGCTCCTTGGCCGCGAACAGGTCCTTAGCTACCCTCACGGCCCTGACACAGATCACCTGGTCAGGCATGAGCACCCTGGCCTTCTCGTAGGCTTCCCGGCCAGCCTTGGGCGTGAAGATCACGGTAGCCGTCGCATTCTCGTCCTCCAAGATCGCTATGATTTTGCCCTCGCCTTCCCTCTTCTCCCTGACCATACCTATCATCTTGACCTCACTATTAGGCCTGGCCCTGAGGGCCTCGGAGACACTCAAGGCATCCCTAGCATCTATCCTGCGTTTGAGGAGCTTGGAAAGCCGGGCAAACCTATCCTTGAAGTAGTTCAGGAAGTCGCCGAGGCCGCCCTCGGAGCCTATCTCCTTCGTGGGGTCCATGAGGACTTTGACATCGGCCTCTATCTCCTTGGCCACTAGCTTTCTCACGCCTTTTCCCGTCAGAAGGTCAACACGCTGATCTACTAACGCGCAAGCTTGTTCAGCAGGCCTCTTCAGGGCGTTGATGGCTTCTTCCACGGCCTCCCTACCTATGAAGGCTTCTCCTTCCTCACCAGCTTTTTCCAAGGCCTTTTTCACGACTTCTAAAGGATCTAGCTCATCCGGCATCTCCCTGAGGGCCGATAGAGCATCGGGCCTGAGCTGGTAGCCAGCCCTTATCACGTGGAGCACGGCTTCCCGGAGCGCTTCATGGCTGGGCAAGATTCAGCCCCCTCCTCGGGATACATATCTCGCCTTCCTCGTCCCCCACGAGTTCCGAGAGACCTAGTAAGTGGAGGGAAGCCGTTATCGCGGCCGTTATGGCGTCCAGCTCGTGCATGGAGAGTTCTCTGGCCGCGAGATCGCCCGATAAGCCTGCTTTTAGCAGGGCCTCTTGGACGGCCCGCTTCCCCTTCACCGGCAGGCCCAACACCTTCCTCGTCGAAGCGGGGTGGACCTCTATAACGGATAGTTCTCTAGCCCCTAGGGTCTCCGCCAGCCTCATCCCCCTGAGCGTGAGCTTCTTCATGGCCGGGAAGAGCGGGGGGAGCACGTGTAAGCCCAGCTTATGCATCTCCCTGTCCACGCGCCGCGTATAACCGGTCCTCGGCAGCGAGAGAGGTGCGTCTATGGCTACTAAGGCCGGGCGGGCGTTCAACGTGGTCTCTATTAGTTCTTCATCCGTCCTTAAGAGGGTCGTGGAGGCCCTAGGCCCTTCTAATAAAGCCCAGCCCGAGGGATTAGCCTCCGAGCCAGCTAAATCTATGCCTACTACCC
>Ga0190367_1000182_pt1 | contig 49154 bp, 53 predicted proteins | sample 4872181011_MG_FD_171838 | JGI IMG/M metagenome (GOLD analysis project Ga0190367, IMG submission 171838) | Hydrothermal vent microbial mat bacterial communities from Southern Trench, Guaymas Basin, Mexico - 4872-18-10-11_MG | ecosystem: Environmental > Aquatic > Marine > Hydrothermal vents >... | reverse complement strand
CTTAGAGACTAAAATAGCTTACCGCGATGATCTCTATGGATATATATTGCCCTTTACAATAAATGTAGTGCCTCCGCCTTAGGCTAAGTGGCGTAACATAGATTAAACGAATTAATAAAGTAAAAAAGTATAAAAATGAGATTATTGATTTAAATGTCTACGGCCAGGTGAAGGCAAGAGATGCTTCGGTGCCTTTTTTAGTTACAGCTTTAGCTACGTAAGTGTGGCCGCTCTTATATGTTGAGGTGACTGAGACTGTTACTTCACCTACATCTCCCGGATCTAATGGTTCTAAGTCTACTTCTGTATTCGCATCAAGCACAACTCCGGTAGTAGCATTTAGTATATATGCGGCTTGTATTTCAACTGTGATTGAACCTATGTTTCTTACATAGATTGTAACTGTTGTTCCAGCGACCTTTACACCGTCTATTTTAATTCTCTCTTCTAGTTGTTCTGGTGAACCGGATCTTTGCGCTGATCCTATGTATCCTAGTACCCATAAGTATGTTAGTAGGGCTGCTGCTACAGTAATCACTATAAGCAGGAGTACGGCGATTATTGGAGATACACCCTTCTTATTTAAAACGCGCATTTTTTCACCTTTTTTAGGAACTTCTCAAGGTATATAAGGTTTACCCTTAAGAATATTATACGTTTTTGCTAAAATGTTTAAAGAATAGATATGTTTAAGATACCTAGGACACCGGGAGTTTATATACTAATAGTATATTTAAGTACCTCTACTACCCTAACTATTGGCGCTCTAGGTGTTGCTAGCTTACCTGCTGGATTTTATGCTTATGTAGGTTCAGCAATGGGACCTGGAGGATTGTATGCTAGAATTAGGCGTCATTTAAGTAGTAAGAAAAGAATTAAATGGCATATTGATTACGTCTTAAAAGCTGGAAAAATAGTTGGCGTTATATATGGTGTTAGTAGTGTTAAGAGAGAGTGCGAAGTAGCCTCTCTCATCGCTAAGAGATATAGTTTTATTGTTAAAAAACTCGGTTCTACTGACTGTAAATGCATATCACACTTCTTCTACATTGGTGAATCAAGAGATTCTGTAAAATCTTTTTTGAAATATGTTACAACTATTGGAAATATTATCGGCGTCTCCTTTTCCTTGACTTGGGTTTGAGTTTAAGAGCATACCTTTTCTCTGCTAAGAGAATACATCTTCCTCTAACACCTAAGAGCACAGACTCCGTCTTTTCGGCTATTTCTTCGGCAAACCTAAATCTATTGAAGTTAGGTGTAGACTCCGCGTAATTTCTTAGCACTTTGATCTTTACTACTCCTCTCGATTCTAGCTGGTTTTTTATTTCATTTGTTATATTTTCACTCAGTCCCTTCTTACCTATTCTAACAGTTGCTTCTATTTCTGCCCAAAGTTTCGATATTTTAGGCATTACGTAGTCTAGTGCTATAAGACATTTAAACATAGCGTTTAATAACACTAATAAACTAATGCCTTTGTAATAATTTATTGAATTTGCAGAGAGCTTAATCAAGCAATCTTACTCAAATGTTATCTATTCTATTAATATTAAAGTCTGTATATCCCTTGATTTCTAAGAGACTTATAGGATTACACGATTAGGAGAAGGATATCTATTCTCAACTCAATATATTTAAACTGGTATGATAAGAGCTCTCTTCATTACCTCAATTCCTTTTAGTTTTTCTATATCATTGACTAGTTTCGTTATTTTCTCAGCTTCGCCTCCGACTACTACTGTTAAGAGGCGCTGATGATAAGGAAGATGTACGTGGACTGCCGAGATCATCTCATCTAAGTAACTGTGCTTTTAATAGATGAAGGAAGAGAAACTCTTATTCTAACAATATCCTTCTCCTACTCATCTTTCCTTGAGTAAAATCTTCTGCCATATATGTCTGGTTCTCCGTATGTCATAAAATACTTTACTTGATTAATTATCTCTTTAATTCTATTATTTAAATACTTTCCGTAGCCTATTCCATTACATATGTCTTCTGCAGCAGGATTGAGCCTTATTTCTATAGCTTCAGCTGTTTTTACTAGCTGTAGAGGAAAGAGGGAACAATTCCATGGATACCATTTATGACGCAGTATGAGTTGACATCTATTTCCTTGAAGAAAATAACATCCATGGCTGCTTGTTCTCATGAAGAAACTTCCGTTCCTTTGATAGTAGAAGTCTCTGTAGCCGATTTTCTTTAAGTACTCTATTTCGTTTCCATAGAGCTCTAGTCTCCATTTCTCGTAAAGAAATGCTTTACAGCAATTTCCGCATTTCACACACCTGAATTTTATTTTTCTTATATTCTTAGATACTTTGATTTGCATTGATAATGAACTTTGGGTGAAGACATATAAAAGACTTTCTACTGCATGAAATCTGTCAGACTTTTTCCCTTCTTTAGTCTTTTCAGATGTTTTTCGATTCTTTTCTTGCTAAAGCCTCTTTCTTTTAGGAAAATTATTACTCCTTTTTCATCTACTTCTCTCCACTCAAATTTATATACTCTTCTCACAGGCGGATTTAAGTAGAACTGTTTTACTTCTAGTAGCTGAGGATCTAGTTTCCACCCATATGCTTTATATGCCTTTTTAATGTCGCCGTACGTTTTGATTATTTTTAGGGCTTTTGTAGGACCTATTCCCCTGATTCCTTCATTGTAATCTGTTCCTATTAGTAGGGCTATGTCTATGAGCTGTTCGAGAGTTAGTTTATGTGTTTTTAGAATCTCGTCTAAGTGTACTAGCTCAGGCTCCAGCTCTTCGACTAGTCCTCTTTTTGGATAGTATTTTTTGCTAGCTACTGCAAAGTTTAGGACTAGCCTCGGAGCCCCGAATAGTAGAGAATCGTAATCCTGACTAGCGACCGTGTATGCTATGCCTTCTTTTACCATCCATGCTGCTTGAGCCTCCGCTTCGCTTGGAGCATCGAGGTATGGTACTCCCATTAAGTCGAGCAGCTGTTTTGCTTCAGTAACTATTCTAGTGTTTACCTTAGCTGTCATAACCGCTCTTCGGAATGCCGCTGCGATATCTCCTTTCTCAAGAGCCTCTATATATTTCATTTCAAATTCTCTCTTAATTCGTCTTCGCTCCTCTAGGGCTCTCTGCTTGAATGGTGGCGGCTCGCCATCAAACACGAATATGGGTTTTATTCGAAGCTCCAGGAAGTTTACTAGTCTGTAGAAAAGGCCTACAAGATGGCTTGTAGTATATCCATCAGGACCTGTTAAAGGCCTTCCACTAGGCAATCTTATTATTGACAAAAACTGATATAAAGTATTAAAGGCGTCTACTGCGACTACTTTATTTGAGAAGAAGTGTAGGGGAACTCTATGTCTTATTAACAGTGAACCTATTTTCGAGCCTATATTTTCACCTTAAGAAAAAATAAAGTAAAGTCTAATACCATCCTCTTAGCTTCATGGCATCTGCTACTCTTCTAACAGCTATTGACATAGCAGCATCTCTTAATACGACTTTTTTGTCGAGTCTGTTCCATTCATCGACTACTTTCTTGAAAGCTGTTATCATCTGAGCTTCTAGTCTTCGTTTTACCTCGTCTTCACTCCACTGAGTCCAAGTCCAGTTTTGGACCTGCTCGAAGAAAGATACTATTACTCCTCCAGCGTTAGCTAAGAAATCTGGTACTACTAGGGATTTTTTCTCTTTGAATAAATATTCTTCTGCTTCTGGCGTTGTGGGACCATTAGCTCCTTCTACTATGAGCTTTGCTTTAATGTTCTTCATATTCTCTGAGGTTATCACGTTTTCCAGGGCTGCTGGTATTAGTATGTCTACGTCTAGCTCAAGTAGTTCTTTGTTCGTAATAGTTTTTGCTTCTTTGTAACCTACCACGCTTCTCGTCTTTTTCTTGTGTTCAAGCACTTTCTTGGGGTCGAGTCCGTCTTTGCTATATATTCCTCCCTTGGAGTCGCTTACAGCTACTATTTTGAAGCCCATTTCATGAAGAAATATCGCTGTGTAAGAACCTACGTTACCGTAGCCCTGTATAGCTACAGTTAGCTCTTCTGGAGATTTTTCTTCGAGAAATTCTTTCACGGCTTCTCTTGTTATTACAGCTACTCCGTAGCCTGTTGAATATATTCTCCCGAGAGACCCTCCAAGTTCGACAGGCTTGCTTGTAACTACGCCCTTTCTCGTGGCTCTGACTACTTTTTCATATTCGTCTAGGAACCAGGCCATTACTTGAGCATCTGTTCCCACGTCAGGTGCAGGAACATCCACGTCAGGCCCTATGAAAGGAGCTATCGCTCTAACATATCCTCGAGTAAGTCTTTCTAGCTCTCCTTTGCTCAGCTCCTTTGGATTAACAGCTACTCCTCCTTTTCCTCCTCCTAAAGGCAGTCCTGCTAGTGATACTTTCCATGTCATCCACATAGATAGTGCGATGACTTCATCCATAGTAACGTTAGGGTGGTATCTTACTCCTCCCTTGTAGGGCCCTAGAGCATTATTGTGTTGAGATCTATACCCGGTAAATACTTTGATTGATCCATTATCCATTCTAACCGGTATTGATACCCTAATTACTCTCTGCGGGTGTTTTAGTATCTCTATAGCTTGAGGATCTATCTCAGCTATTCTTGCAGCTCTTTCGAGCTGCTCTATAGCTATTTGATAGGGGGTTATTTCACTCACATTAGTGTGTGCTAGCTCAAGCTTATTAAGATAATGTGGTAGTTTGGAGAATAATCACTCATAGGTAAGTAACCTCGTCTTTTACTAATGTAAATAAAGGAGAAGTCAGTTGAAAATTCCCTCTTCACAGTTCAGGACCCGACCACATCATCATTTTGTATTCCTCACTTTTACTTTAAATAAATACTTAAGTATTTTTCTGTGAGCAAGCTAGGTTTGTAGCTCCCTCAGGAAACTTATTGTCTTTTCTATCGATTCTTCTGGCGAGACTCCTGGTGATATGTGTTCAAGCGAGATATAGTTTGTATATCCGGTCTTTAATACTTTAGCTACTGCTTCTTTTAAGTTAAGTGGTCTATAGTAGACGTCAGGAATGTGTACGTGTACTATCCAGCTTAAGTATTTTTTGAGGATTTCATCCAGGTTTTCGTTTGAGCGAACTACATGCATTAAGTCTATCATTACGCGGACATTTTCAGACAATATTTTTTCAGCTAGTTTTACTGCTTCCTCAGTAGTGTTTATGAAGTTTGTGTCTTCAGCTGGCAGAGGCTCCAGCGCTATGACTACTCCGCGGTCTCCGGCATATTCTCCAGCTTTTCTGAAGAAATCTACTGCCCACTCTTCAGCAGTTCTTCTGGAGACTTCGGAAGGTATTTCCCTCTGTTTAGGACTCCCTACCACAATTACTTTTGCGCCTAAGTCAGCTGCTAAGTCTATTACATCAAGTGTATGCTTTAAAGCTTCCTTTCTTTTCTCCTCTGACTTAGAGAAAAGCTTAAGCCCCGGAGGCGACGCATAAATCCAGTGAAGTGCACATATCTCGAGACCTCTTGAAGAGAAAATCTCCTTTATTTCTGCTCTCTTGCTTGCCGAGAGATCTGAAGGCTTTAAGCAGAAAGTGAAGTGTGCTAGCTCTACTCCCTCGCATCCTACTTTTAGAGCTACTTCAGCCGCTTTAGCTAAGTCTTTTCCTAGAATCTCATTGCATATACTGAGCTTCATTCTCTCACTTTCCTCATGAGTATCTTAATTGGCAGAGCATACTCAAGGTATTTTTGCGAAACTTTAGCTTTTTCGTGATCTCCCTTATGAATGTACATCCTGTATTTCAGCTTTAGAGTTTCCTCTGGTGCTAGTTCTAGGCGTCCAGGGAAGTCTGGAAAGCTTGAGGATATGTTAGGGCAGAACATGCCGTAGTCTCGTACATGCCAGTGGCATGGATGTCTAATGTTATCGGGGTGATCAAAAATAGCGTATCCAGCTGTGATGCCGTCTATTACTCCATAGTAGTCGCACCAGTCAGCTCTTTTACCCCATACGTTTTTCTCGTACTCTCTTCCCTCAGAATCTACTATTTTTCCTCCGTCAATTACATCGATTTCATCTGCAACTCTTGTCGCGAAGACTCCTCCTTCCTTTGTATCGTTGAAAAAAACATATTTTTTCAGAGCTTTGATTGTTATTTCAAGGTCTATTATTCTTTCCTCGGGAGGCAACGCGTAGACTGTTATTGTTCGGTAGTCTTCGAGGAGAGCTTCTCCCTGGGGTGTGACCCATATGGAGTTGGCTTTAAGTAAGGCTAGCACTGAGCCACTTCTTGCTATGCGTACTTTCCTATGTACTATTTTCCCACAATCGTTCTTTTCCGCCCAGAAATCATAACCATTAATGTCACCGAAAGCAAACCACACTGATCTATGGTGAGGATGATCTTCTGGAGAAAGTCTTGTCAGCGACTTTCCTGTAGGACCTCTAATCGGATATAAATAGGGTTTGTACCCCTCTATGTTGAAAACATACTCTGTGAAAATCTCTTCATCCACTACAAAGGACGCTTTCTCTTTACTTACTATTAGCCTACATTTAGTGCTACTATATTCTTTGGGAATAGAATCTATTAGATCAAAGCTTACTGTGTAGTGCTTTTCTTCGAGAGGTTTAGCCTTCTCCTCTATCCAGTAGATCTTGTATACGCTATTTCCGAGATGAACTGCCTGACACTCTATTTTATGGTCTGATTTCTTATCAACTAGTTTTAGAGACTGCGGTTCTATGTATTTTCCTTTGGGAAGCTCTATATGAATGTTTATAGGTGTTTTTTCATATACTGTTTTATTAAATCTTATTAATATATTTGCCTTATAGCTCATTTTCTCACAAGATCTACACCTTTAGTTTCGGAGAGATGCTTCAGTACTTCCTCGTACTCGTCTCTGCTTATTGGAAACTGAACTTCCTTTCTCTTGACGCTTGAAAGGATTATTGCGTTCACTATTTCTAGAGATTTCTCGGCTTCTTCTCCTGTAACCATGGGATCTCTGTCGTTTAGCACAGCTTTAGCGAAATCTTGGAGTACTACTTTATGTCCCCACTCTTTGTGAAAATCATCTAGTGTGATCTTTTTCTCTATATAAGTTGGGGTTTTCCACATGGGGAGTTTTAATATAGATTCTTTTAGAGGAACATCGTTTGAGAATATGTATGCAGTATTCTTCTCTATAATTACGGCTTTTTTATCGCCCCTTATCTCTATCCTAGTTTGCTGAGGAACCTCGATGCTACTGACTTGTATGCTTCCTAGAGCTCTGTTCTCGAATTCTAGTATCGCTACTGCTATATCCTCTACTTCGATATTGTGAGCTAGTCTTGATGCAAAAGAGTAGAGTCTCAGAGGCCTTATTCCCACTAGCCACTGGAAAATATCTATAAAGTGTATAGCTTGGTTTATTAAGACCCCGCCTCCTTCGCTTTTCCATTTCCCTCTCCATGATGCACTCTGATAATATGACTGAGATCTATAACACAGATAAGTTAAGTGCGCCCGCAGCATGTCGCCTACTTCTCCTTTAGTAATCATGTCTTTAATGTATAAGAGTAGGGGGTTCGTTCTATTTTGAAAGACTACTCCTAATTTAACTCCGTGTTTTTTTGCAGCATTTATCATTTCATCAGCTTCCTTCACTGACAAAGCTATGGGCTTTTCTACAAGCACATGTACTCCCATTTTGATTACATCTAGTGTAATCGGTGCATGAAGAAAATGAGGAACACATATAGAGACTGCTTCAAGATTCTCTTTTTCTATCATTTCATGATAGTCTTTATATATTTTTACACCATACTGATCTTTCACTTCCTTTAAAGCTCTCTCATTTACATCAGACACTGCCACTAGATTTATTTCAGGTATTTCTGTTGCACATTTCACGTGATGTTTACCTATGATACCTACACCTATTACTCCATACTTTAGCTTCCTCAAAGTTTTTCCCGAGTAAACACTCGACTTAGACAAATAAATTACTAAGTCTACACTCTGCTATTATTTACTTTCTAACTCGCTTTACTAGATACTTTTCTATGGAAAAAATAAACGCTTCCTTTAGTCCTCTGTCATTAGCTATCTTAGCAACTTCTATCCAATCTATTTTTGTGAGAATATATGTACCTAATATACATATTATAGTAAGTATTATAGATGAAGCTATATTATTTAATCCCATGTATTCAGTCATTACATACATATATCCTTTGCTGAATATACATAAAGTTGCTGTGAGAATTACTTTTCCGATGGCACATGCTATAAAGTACCTTAAGAGATCATAGCCCATGAAACCTACCGGAATGTATAATACATCATCTGGTAAAGGTGAGGCTGCAAATAGGAGAATTACGAAGAATAGGTATCTCTCTGCTAATTTTCTAAAAGCATCGAGCCTCTCCTTAGTATCTTCGCTGATAAATCTCCTACTAAGGGTAGGTATTAAGTAAATTATTACTTTTCCTACAGCCGCTCCCAGACCACTAACTACTCCTACTAATAGAGGATTACCGTAATTAGCTGCGTATACCGCTACTGCCACTAAGTAAGGCAAACCTACAAAGGGAATAGAATTTGCTATGAGTGAAAGCAGAAATATACCTGCAAGTCCTGCCTCCTCTAAATTAAATAGGTTCACGCAGATAGTAATCCGTCAGAAAATATATTTCTTTAAGAGAATGACTTTATATTTTTTGTTATTAAATAATGAAAAATATCGCATGTACACTTGATACTATGTTATACTTATTTAAATATACCTATTTTTACTACTTATTTTGTGGTTTTGAAGGAGAGTCTTATTAAGTCCTTATAAGTTTAAATAGAACAAAGTGTATTTAGATCTGAGGCGACCTTCATGAGGATTTTATTGGTTAAAGTAGATCCCTTAAATCCTGATACAAGGTTAATAGCTAAAGTAGCTAAAATAGTTAAGCAAGGTGGGCTTGTCATATATCCTACTGATACAGTTTATGGCCTTGGAGCAGATCCATTTAATGTAGATGCTGTAAGAAAAGTCTATGAAGTTAAGCAACGTCCTCGAGAAAAACCTCTTCCAGTACTCATTTCAGAGATTAAGCATTTAGAAAATCTAGCATACGTTACTCCTGAGGCGCGTACTTTAGCGCGTATTTTCTGGCCAGGTGCGCTCACAATAATCCTTAAGAAGAAAAAGAATGTCCCAGAGATAATTACTTGCGGTAGAGATATCATCGCTGTTAGAGTGCCTGGACATAAAGTAGCTTTAGCGCTGATAGAGTGCTGCGGAGGAGCCCTCATTGGAACTAGCGCTAATCTGTCAGGAGCTCCACCTCCGAGAACTCTAGAAGATGCGCTTTCTCAAATAGGAGAAAAGGTAGACGCAGCAATAGACGCGGGTCCTTGTCCAGCTGGATTACCGTCTACTATACTAGATTTAACGAAAGACCCTCCACTAATTGTAAGGAAAGGACCTGTAAAAATTGAGGAACTAGAGAAAGCTTTGGGAAAGAAGATACATCAGCGCTAAACTTTTAAACTCTTTGAAAATAGTGTCATGTGGATCCTCCTCGAACACACTTAAAAATAAAAGAAAATTTGGTAGGCAGACCCTTAGAGATATTTACAGAGGATCACGCGCTAGTTGAACTAAAGACTAGTGAAGACATGGTGGCTGACGACAAGGGTCTTATTCATGGGGGATTTATCTTCGGTCTTGCAGACTATGCTGCAATGCTAGCTGTAAATCATCCTAACGTAATACTAAAAGAAGCAAAAGTAAAGTTCATTAAACCTGTTAAACTTGGCTGTACTCTACTAGCTGAAGCAAAGATTGTCGCCAGAGTAGTTGACACTAAGGGTAAGGAAGAACGACTCGTCGAAGTTATCGTTAAGCGAAAAGAAGACGGAGTACAGGTATTTCGAGGCGAGTTCAGATGCATAATCTTACCTAGGCATGTGCTAGAACTAAAGTAGTTTAAATACATCAATGATTTCGAGTTGTTCTTTAGCCTCGTATAAGCATAATTCACTTACAATAACTTTTTGTATAGTGTTCTCAGCTCTCTTCAGTATTTCTTTCGCGACTTTTGAAGCAAATATGTAATCTTTCCCTTTATAGCGCGCAAAAGTGGCATGAGGAAGAAAGTCTTCCAAGAATCTATCTTCCACTTTCTGATCATGCTTTATTAGAGTACTCAAGACTATTTCTCTGAGATTTATAAGGTGCTGCTTTCCGTTTGACACTTTTGCTGCTAGGACTCTTGGCTTAAACAAGCTTGGTATGGCAATTCCTCCTTTCAGTATTATAGAGAATGTTCTCACGGGTATATTCTTTAGCTCCGTTCTTAGTTCAGTAGGTAGTTTTCTTTTACCTAAATAAACTAGTGTTATGTGGTGTCTATCAAGTGGTTCGGGTGAAAAGGGTTCTTTTACTATTTTACAGAAATTGTCTAAATTTACTTTTATTCCTATGAAAAATGTCATTAGGGCACCAGTCTTTGTATGTCTCTTGGAAAAATCACTACTTCTCTGACGTTGCTGAAGTTTAGCATTTTGGTTAATAGTCTTTCGAGACCTAAGCCGAAGCCTCCGTGTGGGGGCATGCCGTATTTGAATGCATTTAAATAGAATTCAAAGTCCTCGGGATTAAGTCCTTTTTCTTTAATATTTCTGACCAGCTCTTCGTATCTATGTTCTCTTTGTCCTCCCGAAGCTATTTCTAGACCCTTGTAGTCTAGGTCAAATGCTTCGCTGAGCTCGCCTTTCCTCATAATGTAAAAAGGTTTTGTTTCCCAGGGATACTCTATAATGAAATAGAGTTCGTGACCTTCTTTGAGCATTTCTTCTCCTAAGGTCGCTTCCTCGCGATCACTGAAATCCTCGCCCCATTCTACTTTAATTCCTTTATTTTTCAGTATTTCTAGTGCTTCTTTATACGTTAACCTTTTGAAGGGTTTTGATTGTGTGTTGAGCTTTACATTAAGTATTTCTAGTTCTTTTACACATTCCTTCGATACTTTACTTAATATGTAGTGGACTAAGTCTTCTAGTACTCTCATTACATCTTCTTGAGAGTCTATGAATGCTATTTCGCAGTCTATGCCCCAGCATTCGTTTAGATGTCTTGTTGTGTGGAACTTTTCTGCTCTAAAGTATGGTGTTATTTCGTATACTCGGGGAATTCCAGCCATGAGCATTTGCTTGTATAGCTGGGGGCTCTGAGCTAAGAAGGCTTTTCTGCCGAAATAGTCTAGTGTAAAAAGTGTGGCTCCTCCTTCGGCGCCAGCTCCCACTATTTTTGGTGTATGTACTTCGAGAAATCCTCTTTCTTCAAAGAACTCTCTAGCGAACTTAAGAGCTTTAGCCCTTATTTTGAAAATAGCTCTTTCTTTCAGTGTTCTTAAGAGAAAGTATCTGTATTCCAGCCTAGTATCGAAAAGAATCTCTGTTTTTCCGCTAGGATCTACGGGCAGCACGTCTACGGGATTTGATATTATTTCTATTTCTTTTGCTAGGAGTTCTACTCCTTTGCGACTTACTGCTTTTTCTGGAAAAATTCCACTGACTTTTATTGCTGCACCTAATTTAGCTTTTTTTGCTGTTTTCCAAGCATCTTTAGAGAAGTTTTTCTTGGCAACTACTGTAACTATCTTCAGATCAGTATCTGGGACTACTTCAAGAAAAACTATTCCTCCAATATCCTTTTTCTCGTTTACATATCCGAAGATACTTTTTTCAGACATAGTCTTTCACACCTGTTTTGGTGACTTTAGCTTATTAACTAGTTCCTCAGCTATTTTAATTGCTTTCTTATATAGTTCTTTTGTAATCAGATTTTCTTCTAGATACGCGTCAAGTTCTTCACAGTCTATTATTTTTGGCTCACTGTCTTTTGCTTGAACAACGTCTACTGCTAAGTCTATGTACTTTACTTCATCAAACGAGATTTCTGGGGGCGTAGATATGCTTATGTATGTTCCTTTAAAATCTCCCTTCTTCGAGAAGTAATTATGGACAACATACCATTTAGCGGTATTTACCTCCATTAGATCATAATCTCCTGGCTCTTTTACTATATTTAAGCCATCGTATACTCCCTTTGACATAAAAACTCTTTTTAGGACTACTCCATGCTCCAGCACATCCACGACAATTCCAGGAGCTAGCTTAATTATTTCTCCCGATAGCTTTATGTGCTTTATTGACAATTTTCTTCTCTTCAAGAAACTTATATGTAGTTTTTCTAGATTGTCTTCAATATATCCCTTTAAATTCTCGTTGAAAGAGGCCATGTGCTCTAGAAAGTCAGTTACTACTGAAGATACCGTGCCGCTTGACTTAAATGCATGGTGACCATCTATCGTATAGACTACTTCTCTTCGTGCTTTATCAAGCTCTCTCTTAGCTTGCGATGCGAAAAGAATCTCAGCTATGCTCTCTCCTTCAGAAATTTTTGTTGGAGGCTCAGTTTTCTTTGCAGTTTTCTCTAGCTCAGTAACTTTCTCATAGGCCTTTTTAAGTGCTTCACTCAACTGAAGCAAGTCGACATACTGTGCCGAACTTCTCCATTTAATACAGTATCCTGGTATGTTCATTGAATATCCTAGAGTCAGTAATTCTTTTCTTTTCTCAAGATCTCTTATATGCTCGCTCACCTTAATACCACCTCCGGGCAGAAGAGTTACATATGGCTGTACTACGGCTATTCCTTCAGACAGCTCCGCGTACTCATTTTTAGAAAACGTAGGTCTTCTAACATATACCGTTATCTCGCTTCCAATAGGATAAAATCCTCGGAGCTTACCGTAAACCCCTGGAGAAATTTCCACAATAGTTTCATTTCCTCGAACTTCTCTAACCACACCTCTAAAAGTAGACCTTAACTCCACTATAGATTTTCTTACAAAAACTCCTTCTATTCCACTTATCTTCGTTAAGAAATCTTGTACTGCTTCAGGTTTACCGATAACCAGTACGCCTTCCTTATGCTCTAAGTCCTTAACTGTTAAATCAGGAGGAGCTCCATCAAAATTTATTTTGAATCTCTCCCTAATAGGCTCCGTTGCCTGCACTATCTTATAACCCCATTTCTGAGCCAAATTTGTTAGAGCAGTAGTATAAATACCACGTATTCTTACCCTGAACATAGCAGTACCACCTAGGCGGTGCCGCTCCCAGCTCACATTAAATAGGTACTTTAATATAATTTGGCTAGCCTCAAATTAAGCATTTCAAGCAAAACAACTCAACTAAACCAACGTAGTTTATATCAGCCGCCCGACAGCGCCTCATTCAATCGGACTCATATGTACTTCATCATTGGACCAATTGCTAATTTAAATACTCAATTATAATCATCCTAGTTACTGTCAATCTTCAATCTATCATGCTTACAGCATTTTAGACGATTTCATCAGAGTGAGCTTTTCTTCATTTTGAGTCTATCTGACGACCCAGCGCTCATCATTGCTGGTGACTCAATAATACATACTCCTCGTTAATAAAATATTTACTCGCCCTGCTTCTATAGCTTAGCTTGTTTGAACGTAATTAGTTTATTAGCACAATTTTTTGGATAGAGATGCTAGGGGAGATATCTTGTGCTCTCTTCGCGGTAGATGCCTTCAGTAGTATTGCGCTTGTGCTAGCATTTTTGCTGTTAGCGATTGTTTTCGTTTCAAGGGTCTTCAGATGGAAACTTATAAGGAAGTACTTATTAATCAGTATAGTACCTTTTTTTGCAATAGATCTGTCTAAGCACGTATGTATACTTGGATGCAGCGGTAGTGGGAAGAGTAATACTGCTCGCCTACTTGCTCTTCATCTTTCACAAAAATACCCAGTTCTGATATTAGACTGGCACGGAGAGCATGCTGGTCTTAGAGGATTTAAAGTTCTTATTCCTGGAGTAAATTTCTTCATAAATCCGGTAAAAATAACAGGAAAGAATCCAATCGAAGAAATAAATATAATTATAGATATTATAGGAGAAGTCTTTTCCTTAACTGACCCTCAGAGGTATATACTATATGAGGCTTTAAAAAATATTATTAAAAATAATCTTGATCAAAATTTATCTAGCTTAATTAAAGTAGTCGAGAATCTTACAGTAAAAAGTTTCAGAGAAAATGAAATTAAATTAGCTATAATAAGGAGGTTAAAGCCTATATCTGAGGGTAGAATTGGGAAACTGCTTTCTAGGGATATGGATATAGATAAAATAATGAAGGGCAATTATATAATAGATTTAAGTGTATTTAATAGTATTTATTTAAGAAAATTAGCATCTCTAATTATACTAAAGAATATATATAATTACTCCATCAGACGTCATGTAGGCAGTAAGTTGAGACACATAACGATAATAGAGGAAGCTACTAACATAATTCCGCCACGTAGGGCAGAGGACCCTCCTAGTATTGGAGAGAGAATGTATTTAGAGTTAAGGAAGTACGGAGAAGTGTTAGTATCTATAGCTCAAAGTCCTGAGCTGATAGCCAGTTCTGTCCTAGAAAATACTCATACTTTTATTATCCATCGCCTACCTTTTTTCACTAAAAATAATTTTAGTAGCCTTGAACTAGATAAGTTAAGAACATTTGAGGCATATATAGTATCTGGTGGTAAAGTAGCGAAAGTTAAGTTTCCACTTATTAAAACAAACAATATACTTGCATTTATTTCAAAGAAACTTTTAGACGATAGCCTATCAATTAAGACACATGTATCTCCAGCGAAAGAGCCTAGACTACGTGGTATACCATTAGATTCGAGAATAAAATCTGAATCCCGTAACGATGTATTACTTAAAGCTAATAGGATAGATAGTAGAATAGGCATATCTCAAGCATCAGACACAGTTCTAAAAGAACAATTAAGAGTAATCGCTGATAGAATAGATAAATTAGAGCGTAGAGTTGCAGCTAACTGTAATAGCATTGAGCGTTTATTTGATTTTATTGAGAGTTATGAGGCTAAGTTTAAAGACTTTGACAGGAGGTTTTCTAGTTTAGAGAGAACTGTGCGTAGGATAGCTGAGTTCTTGGAGTACCGTGAGCAGCTTCGTTCTATGCGTGGTGAGGAAGTTTGAGTTTAGTGCCTAAGTGTTTTCCATACGAGTATCCGCGGCTAACTCAGGTAGAGGTGTGGGGTGCTCTTAGAGGACTAGAGAAAAATAGAGTTGTTTTTATTGAGGCGCCTACTGGTGTCGGTAAGACTAGTGCTGTTTTATCATTTCTTTTAGAGAGGTATGGTAGGGTACTATGGTTCTGTTATACTCATAGGCAACAGGAGGTTGTATTGAAGGAAGTAGAAAATATTATTAGGAAAAACAATATTAATATAAATGTTACAGTAATTAGGGGTATTAAAAATCTTTGTCCAATAAAGAAAGTAAGAGAAAGCGACCTCCCTCATCAACTATGCCGATACTATACTTCAGTAAAAGGATGTGATTTTACCTGCCCTTACAGAGAACAGTTTTTAGCAGCACTTAACTCTAGAATTATAGTAGTCACCTATAACTACCTGAGACAACCATTTATTAATAAAATATTAAGTCTTATAGATACTACCGATGTAATAGTTTTAGATGAAGCCCATCATTTAATAAACCCTCCTTTAATAACTATACCCTTAAAGTGGGTTAAGCTAGCTCTTGAAGAAGTAAATCACGAGATCTTAGAAAAAATGATAAAGCGAGAGAAAATTGTAGAGATAAAAAGAGAGAAGATTTCTTTAAGTAAATATGAGGAGATTTTCTGGAAAAATGGAGTCTCTTACTCTCTTGAAATTTTCTCAAAAGTTATACTAACACAAAAACTATTTTACAGCAAAGATACTGATTCCTACTTAGGTATCGACGACGAATTCCACTTCAGGCTGAGAAAAATTCTTAATAAACCATCTGTTGTAATAAGTGCAACATTACCGAAAAAAGTTAAAGTTTTATTTGGATCCAATGTATGTATAAATGAAATACCTAGACATGAATATAAATTCTATACACTAATCTACAGTAAAGTTAAATTACCTAAAAAGAGATGGTTTAATGAAGCTACTTTAGCTGAAATAAACAAATTCATAGATATTATATCAAATTACTTTGAAAAAATACTAGTGGTATTTCCATCATCAGATACTCTTAATATTTTTTACAAACACTTCATCTTGCCTAATAACGTTATAGGAATAGTTGCTGGGTCAAGGGAGGCTGAGGGGATTGATATTGATGCTGAGATTTGTGTTGTTCTTGGTGTTCCTTATGACCGTGTAACACGGATTACCATTGAGACAATAAGGTATTTTAAAAAGTATACTAGTAAGCCTAAGGTACTAGGTTACACGATACCTGCTGTTATTAAAGCAGTTCAAGCAGCAGGAAGGATACTACGTAAACCAAACAGAATAGTAGTCTTCTATGATAAACGGTGGATTAAATTGAGAAACTTTTACCCTAAGTGGCTTAAAAATAGTGTTTTCAAAATAATCTCTTCTAAGAGAAAATTAATTGATGAACTGATATACTTAAGTATTATTTGCTCTTAAAATAGCTAATGCCTTTATGCAATTAAATTTAAGAGTAACCTTAGCCTAAGATATTCTGGTGATTAAAGAGAACCCGTGCTGAGATATAAGCTATCTTTATCAAAATGATGAACGGGCTAGACGATGACTATTAACGAAATACTTAAACTATATTAACTAATGGCTATAACTATATAGTGATAAATAGGTGAAATATGAGTGATTATGAAAACCCTGGGACATGAATTATGACTGGGTGGTCCTCGGCTGACATTATGCCTAGTGTTTACACCGTACGAAGTATAGTGTTCAGAAAGGCTGTTCACATATTTTTAGCGGCATTTCTAACAGTTCCATTTATCTTTGACATAAAATCCATAGGCCTATCCCTCATTAAATACTATTCAACACTATTGCTCGTGGCATCAGTAGTAAATGCTATACAGATTAGACGCCCTCCTCTAGTAAAAGTAATGTTTGATCACATGAAAGAGTCTAGAGAAAAAATCTTTAACAAGATATTATATGAAATTAGCTCTAAGAAAGAAACAAGAATATATTTATTAAATCTCTTAAAGGAACTAGAACAAACTGTAGTTTCACAGATAAATACAGCTATTAGAGACTATGAACGAAAAGTGGGATATTTAGGAATTACTTTTGGAGCTGCAGGAGCTCTTCTAGCTAGTATTTTCTTTAAAAACTACGTCTTTTACGGAGTGCTGGCATTAATTGTTGTAGATTGTACATCAGCTCTATTTGGAACTATTTTTGGTAAAAATAGGTTACCTTATACTAATGCTACATTAGAAGGGTCTATAGCAGGATTTTTATCATTCCTTATAGTATTAGTATCTCTTAGAATATCGCTTATTTATTCACTAATCTTATCATTAATAGCAAGCATTGTTGAAGCGTATGGAGTAGAGGATAACTTAACAGTTCCTATAATAGTCGCCCTATTCGCAAAAATCTTTAGCTTACCTCTACCTCCTCTCGCATCTTTCTCTTGACTAATTTAAGTAATCTGCAAAAGCTGCAGATCTCGCTTCGAGCAGGCAGACCACATTCAGCACATCTTAAAACTTTCATACCACTTTTAGTGTCCTGACAAATAGCAGGTAGTATTACTTTATACCATCCTTTAATAAAATTGAGCAGATATCCCGGCTTCGCCGCCTCAATAAGTTCTAGTATGCTTTTAGTTTTTAGGGAAGTTGCTCCAATGCTATAAGGGCACTTCGACTTTACGTAGTCTAGCTTATGTATTGTCACATAGGCTTGGGTCTCATAGTCATATACTCTATATAGCGGCTTTACTTTAGGAGGAAGGTTTCCGAGGGAAGGTACTACAGGAGATCTCTTTAAGAGTAGAAGAAGATCTGGCTGAGCTAATATATTAAAAAGAAAAGCTGCTTCATCTACAAGCGTATGGCCTGTCGCTATCTTAGACGCCTTAAGTTCTATAGAATATTCTGATAAAATATGCCGTTTAATGAGTCCACAGACGGAACACGGAGGTCTCTTAGTTAAGCGTACAGCATCTCTTAGAGAAAAGCCGTACTCAGCACGTAAGCTTACTACAGTCAATTCGAGACTAAGCTGTTCACATATTTTCTCGCATATTTCCCTGGATTCCTGGCTAAAGTTCCCTATTCCTAGATCGATAAAGAGGGGTAACAGTTCATACTGAAACTTCTTTTGAAGTCTTTTTAAGACATGAAGTAAGGCTATGCTGTCTTTTCCTCCCGAGACTCCCACTAATATTCTGTCACCTTTTCTAAACATTTTATGAGCTTTTATAGTTCTCTCGACTTTCTTTACAAAGTGCTTATCAAAGTGCACTGAGCAAAAATATACTCTTGCATAATCTACTCTTACTACAGCTTCTTTTTTACATACAATACACTTTCCACGTATACCCATCAGCCTCTAAGCATATCTTCATCTAGATTATTTAATCTATTCTCGAGTGACCTAAGTCGCATAGATGCTATAATATAGCTAAATTAAGCTTTTCTATCCTATACCTCACTAAAAGATTACTGGAAAATACCTACTAGTTGCTACAGAGAAATAGATTAAAGGATAGATTAAATTTTGTAGAAGGAAGAGGGATTAGTATGGTTACTTGGGAAATGTTTGCATGGAGTGAAATCACTTTCTTTAAGCCTTATGAGTGGGAGATTTCTAAGGAAGAGTACAGTTCTAAAGGCTATTATCTAAGTCTAGAAGACATGAAAATGCGCCGATTAGAGCTAAAGTATGAAAAAGTGCCGTTTGATAAAGCTCCAAAGCCGAAGAAGATAATTGATGACTTTATAAGTAAAGTGAATGAACAGATATCAGATATAAAAGTGGTTAGCAGGCGAGAGAGCTCTATTTATGGGCATGACGCATATAAAGCTGTTCTTAGGACAGGAGACTTTATATTAGACTGCTATGGCTGGTACTGTGACTACACTGAAAGGGCATTTCTGCTAAACTTCATATATAAATTTGATGAAAGCAAAGAAATCAACAGCATATTAAATAGAATACTCAAGAGCCTTAAGTGTCATATTAAAGGAAACAATATACCATGGTATTTCCAAGGAATATTAATAAGCCTGCCAAGAGAATTTAAACCTGTAGAGAAGAAGACAACAACAGGTCTCAGCTACCTTAAGTTCTATCATGACGAAAATACAGCTTTAGTAGCATATAACTGCATGGCATCTCTTATACTAGAGGAGGAAAGTATTGACAGCTGGTTTAAGAACAAAGTATTTAAGGAAAGTTTCAAAAAATACGGTAAAATATCTAACTTCTCAAAAGAGGCTGTTCTGAAGTTAAATAATCACACAGTCAGCGTATTTTCCTATGATATCAGAATGACATTAAGTCCTAGAAAAAGAAAATGTAAAGTAGCTTTGTGGGTATGCGATGAGACTAATAGGCTAATATGCTATACCATTGTCTCAAAAGAAATGATAAGATTTAAAGAAAACTATATGCACAAATTATACTCTCTTTTCGAAAATACTTTAAAGACTATAAAATGTCATTAGCTATAGGAAATAATGAGCATAGGTCTCTCTGCGAAGAAGAATAAATATTGTAAAGAACAATACTATGGGCTAAAATGGCTAAGTACAGATTAAAGTATTACATATTACTGATACTAATTGCAGTACTACCTTTAGCTATTAGCCTAACAAAAGGAGAACCATTTAATAACAATAATAAAGAAAAAACTAATAATTTTTTGGAAGTTTTCGAAAAAATACTATCTAATCTAGAACAACTCATTAAAATTGCAGTGAATAGGGCTTTAAAGTTTGTCTTAACAATAGCTAGAGCCATTTATATACTCATGGCAGCTGTAGGCGTACTTTTATGGGCTACAAGCTGGTCTCCTACAAGAGGCAAACAACTAATTTTAGGTGCTATAATTATCATGATACTAGTAGAATACCTCTCAACAGTAATTAAGTAGTTATTCTATCAAACAAAAATTGTGAAAAATATTTAATCATAAAATATTATTCTGCTTTTTTAGCCATTAAGTAGGCGTCTTCGCCATCAAGGTAATAGCCTTTAATAATTTTCACTATTTTATATCCTAGCTTCTTATATAGAGAAATCGCTGGATTATTTGATACACGTACTTCTAAAAAGTACTCATCTACGTTATATTCCCTTTTAAGATTTTCCATGGCTTTAAGCATTAATGACTTACCTATACCTCTTCGCCTCGCATGAGGCATAACAGCTATAGAAACTATATGTCCTTTCTTGGCAACCCCTAGTCCTAAGTTACTTAAACCGTATTCCACACGACACATGATATATCCTACTATCTCATTATTCATTTCAGCTACCAGGAATGCTTTTGGACAGTTATAGTACTGCATCATAAAAAAGTATGGCGGATAATTCTCTGGCAGACACTTCCTGTTAATCTCAATTACTTTCTCTAAATCTTCAGGTTTAAATTCTCTAATAGTGTAGCTTCGGCTATCCTCCATTTACACCACTAAGTCACGTACAATACTCCCAGCTCTTTAAGTTTGTTATACAACTTTTTAATAGCTACTTCTACTTCATCTTCTTTCTTAGCCCCAGTACAGACACACTTCCCGCTAGAGAATATCAGTATTACTACACGTGGATCATCCATTCGGTATATCAGTCCAGGAAACTGTTCAGGTTCATACATACTATTTGAAAGTAAGAAAGCTGCTTTCTCTAAGTTTACTTCTGCATGCAGATTTGCAGAAGCAACTATATTTTGAATTTTAATCTGAGGCTGCCCTACTATCTCTATACCATGATCTCTTAGTATTTTGATTATATTTTTAACAGCTTTATAAACCTCATTTTCACTTTTAGCTCCCGTACAGACCATTTTCCCACTAGAGAAAATTAGGGTTGCAGTCTTAGGCCTACTTATCCTTAATACTAGTCCCGGAAACTGTTCAGGGTTATATTCTGCATTTGGAACTCTAGAAGCAATAAGCTCGAGATCTAATCGCTGATTTAGTGTTACAGACGCCACAACGTTTTCTATACGAAAGCTTGGCTCTGAAAATCTTACCACTCTTCTCATAACTTTCCCGTTCTACCTTTAAAAAGGTCTAATATATTTTAATCGGTCGACTTATTTCTCTTAGCTTTCTTCTCCTCAGGAGAGAGAATCACTGATATCAGCAGTATTATAATCGCTGTAACATAAATAAAGGGATATTTTTCGAAAAAGAGTTTTAGAATCCCTATATAAGGTATATTGAACACTACTACTCCCTTGACCTGCGAGAAAGATATAGGGTAGTCGGCTACTAAGTTCGCATCACCTTTTGTGACTAACTTAGATATAACTCCATTTTCCTCATATACTTTTATGAGTCTATGAACAGTGGGCTCTGCCCTTACATGACTTTTATATACAATTATGACCTCCTCTTTCACCTCTCCTTCTCTAATTCCTGAAACTATGATCATGTCTCCTATTTGAAGAGAAGGAACCATGCTCCAGCTAGAGACTACTGCGAGTGGTATCTCTGTATGCAGTAATATTTTAGAGAAGTAGTTTATTATAAAGTAAAGTATGACTACCAGTAGCCCCAAAATAATCAGTGATTTATATTTAAGCTTAAGTTTCTTCACAGGTTTTCTAACCTTCTCTATAAAATTAAGTTTTCTAGGCCTATAATACTCATGGCTTTGCATAATATACATGAACATAAAGAGCTGCCTAAGTTCACTAAGACTGGGATTATTTAACATCCTACAACACAGCATTAACCATGGTCTCGGAGAAAAAATTAATTGAGAGAAAACAAAGAGAAGTATAGAGAAAATGTCGTATACTCCAGTAGTACCATTTGTACCAACGCCTGAAATAGTCGTTAAAAGAATGCTCCAATTAGCTGAAGTGAAGCCGGGGGAAGTGGTATACGACTTAGGATGCGGCGATGGAAGAATAATAATAACAGCAGCAAAAGACTTTGGAGCCTATGCTGTCGGAATAGAAATAAGGAAGGATCTAGTGGAGCAGTGTATACGAAAAGTAAAGGAACTAGGACTCGAAGATAGAATAACCATAGTTTACGGAAACTTTTTTGAAGTAGATATCAGCGAAGCAGACGTTGTTACACTCTACTTACTTACTAGCGTAAATGAAAAATTGAAAACGAAGTTCCTTAAGGAACTCAAACCTAGTGCTAGAATAGTCTCTCATGACTTCGAGATTCTAGGCTGGAAGCCTTCTTTAGTAGAAGATATAAGGGAGGAGTGGCGTAATCACAAAGTCTACTTATATTTAATGAAAGATGTCCTTTCAGAGGAAAAATATGTCAGATAGCCAAAGTTTGAGAAGTAGTTTGCTCTCAAAGCCTGTCAAAGACTTATATCTAAAAAGAGGCACTCTGGTATCGGAACTAATCGAGACCTTCTCTAGTATAGGAGGATTTTCCGCCGCACAATTATACGAAGCACAGAAAATACTTTCCGAAATGCTTAAGGATGAAGAATGCTTAATAATGATGTCAATAACTGCCAATATTATAGCTACGGGCATCAGAGGTTTAGTAGCAGACATAATAAATAAAGGACTTATCGATGTGTTTATAACGACTGGAGGGACTATAGACCATGACATAGCGCGCAGTTATGCTGACTACTTCTGCGGAAGCTTTGACGCCGATGATGAAATGCTTAGAGAACTAGATATTCACAGACTAGGCAACATATATGTCCCGAAAGAAAACTATGGTCCTTTAATCGAAGAAAAACTTCATACCTTCTTAGAAAATATAGTAGATGAGAAAAACACGTGGAGCTGTAGAGAAATTCTATGGAGGCTGGGAGAATATTTAGGAAAAAGAAACTCGATACTATGGGCCGCATTCTCTAATAAAGTTCCAATATATGTTCCAGGCTTCTATGACGGTGCTTTCGGCACTCACATATTGACCTTCAACGAAAAACAGAGACTACATGGAGGGAAGACCATAAAAATAGACTATCTGCTTGACATGAAAGAGCTCTCTGAAATAATCTTTTCTTCAAAGAAATTAGGAGGAATAATAGTGGGAGGAGGAATCAGTAAACATCACTTAATATGGTGGAGCCAATTTAAAGAAGGACTCGACTACGCTATATATATGACGGTCGCCGTTGAGTGGGATGGAAGCTTAAGTGGCGCAAGACCACGTGAGGCAATAAGCTGGGGGAAAATAAAGCCTAAGTCTAAAAAAGTACTAGTCTATAGCGACGCCACAATCACTCTCCCAATGCTCTTTCTCTCAGTATACGATTTAATAGATGACGAGAAATTACGGAAAAGGAAAACTAACTCTTTAAAAATTATTGAAAACGCTATTACAACTTTTTAACCCTCATTTTCTTTCGTATACTCTACAACCCACTTTACTTCCTTTGGTTTTAATATCTCAATCTTTCTTGAAACATCTTCAAGCGTAGAGTTAACTCCCCTAAGCTTCCTCTCTATTTCTTCTAGCTTTTTCTCCAACTTCTTTCGCTCTTCACTTACTTTAGTTAGATAAAGCTCTAGCCTGCTAGCCCTTATGTAATCTCTAGTTTTTCTCATCTCCTCGAATATTTTATCTTCTTTCTCCTTGAGCTTCTTTATTTTCTCTAGGATTTCAGCCCTAGATTTTTCTAGCTCACTTTTCATCGCCTCCAACTCCTTTTTCTTTTGCTTTAATTCCTCAAGACTATACAATGTCTTCTCCCCTTTAATCCTTGCAAAGTCTCTGATAAAGTTTCTGTATCAATGCTTTCTATGAAGTTGCTACCAGCCCTCTCCATATAGCTGTCGAAGAATATCTTAGCCCGTTCTCAGCCAGAACCCACTCAACTACATATATAGTCAAAGGCCTTAATCCTTTCTTTCTCCTTACTTGATTTATCTTAAGAGCTGTAGGCAGGGTTTCACTAGAGACTACTATAGCCTCTAGCTCTTCATCGTAGACAGCCGGACCATAGGGATCATGGAGTTTTACTATTTTAAATGATACTTGTAAAGTCTCTAAGAATTTTTTTATTTTTTCAACACGCTTTTCAAATGCTTCTACTGGATGACATTTTCTAAGAGATTTTGCGTACTCATCAGACGTTACCCCCACTATTAGCCTTCGAGAAAGCTGTGAGGCTTTAAGTAAAAGTTTTTTATGCCCTTTATGAAAAATAGAAAATGTTCCTCCTAAGCAAACCTTCTTGAACAAGCACCTCACCAGAATCTTCTCGAGAGAGCCTTTTTCTCAGCACTGATTATAGACTTTATTAGCTCTTCATTTATTGAAGAGAACTTACCAGCTATTCGCACAATATCTTCCCGTGAAAGTCTTCTAGCAGCTAGTGTCACTACACCTACGCCATCGTATTTCTCTATTATTTCAGACGAAAACGCTAGATAATCTAAGATTCTCTCTTCAAATCTATTAGACACCTTAAAATCTTTTTCTACTATTTTCTTAATTTCGCTTTCCTCAACATTAGCAACACCTATCTTTCTGGATCTACACCGAGGACAAGCACCTATCTTAATGAAATCCTTAACTTTCATTAAGGTATACCACTTGCAATTTAGGCAAACAAAACCTAGGACAGTATTTAAGAGTCTAGTTTTAGCAGACTCTACTATTATTTTTTCTAGACGTTCTGGTGGTATAAGCTCAAGCTTTTTCGCCATTTTCATTAAAGTCGCTGAGGTCACTGGTGAAGGAGCTTTATATTCAACGCAGATTATCTCAATTATTCCCCGCCGAGCTTTCTCAATGATTTCCCATGCTTCTTCTAGAGCAACATCTTTATGCAAATACTCTTTTAAAGCCTCTTCGAATATAACCGTTCCTTCAAAAGCCTCCACTAATTTTCTCATACTTAAATTTGCGGCATCAACACCTTTAGGAAGCGCCCCGAAGCGCCGCGCAACGTGAATTAATCTCCGCTTAAATAAACCCTGCCTCGTGGCAGAAGACACCACCACTTCTTTAAAGTCTTCATAAGTACTTTCTAAAATAACCTTTCCTATATCGTCACCTTTAATCTTAGCCGGAGTTACCAATATTATCGAATAAGGATCCTGCTGCACTTTAACACCGTAACCTGTTCTCTCTATTATTTTTTCAGCAATATATCTGGATAAAGCCCTATTAGCCAGCGTTCCTCCGTGAACGTGAATAACTACTCCCTCAGAAAACTTTTCGATAACTATTCTTCTATCTGTTGGGAGAGGATACTTCCCCCTTATTTGCTCTACAACTATCCTCAAAGCTCTTTTCATGCTTTCTCTATCAGTAGGATATTTAGAACAAAGTTCATCGACAATAATGTCTAATGAAACACCTCTACTCAGCTTTTCTTCAACATACCTCTTAATAACACCCACTTCGGATGCTACTTCGGCAGGCACAGGTATTTCTTCCCCCACCCATGAAGGAACCGCTCCTGTAGGGTCTTTAACAGGCTCAACATAAATTTTGTCTTTACTAACGTCCTTAATAATCCATATGCTCCCCTTAAAAACAAACTTAATGCCTATTTCCCCGTATTCTGCTACAAATGCTTCATCAAGAACTCCTAAAGGCTCATTATTTTCGAGATTTACTACCAAGTACTGTTTTTCATCCGGAATAGTAGATAGCTGTGAAAAGAAATACTCATACATTCCCCTAGTGTTCTTAGGTTTTAAAACCACCTCGTCCTCAAAGCTAATCCAAGCTAATCTAGGATACCTGTTGTGCATATAGTTTAAGACCTTCTCCAGGTCTTCCTTGGAGAGAGATCGATAAGGGTATGCCCTCGAATATATGCTTAATATTTCATCAAATCTCCATCTTCTCTTTAGAAACAGGAGAGCCACTATTTGATGACAAAGAACATCATAGGGTTTGATAGGTATCTTTGCAGCTTCAATAGTCTTGCTCAGCGCGCGCCTAGCTATTACTACGGCTTCTAGAGTATCGTCCTCGCTGTCTGTCACTATTATACCTTTTGCAATTCTATCCAGCGAGTGCCCCGCCCTGCCTATTCTTTGTACTAAGCGTGTTACTTGACGAGGTGACATATATTGAATCACTATATCTATTCTTCCTACATCTATACCTAGCTCAAGCGATGAAGTACACACAAGAGCTTTCAATTCACCTGTCTTTAAGCCTCTTTCAGCAACTATTCTGCTCAATTTAGATAGAGAACTATGATGCACATCCAGTGGGACATTCTCATCCCATATCCTAAATCTTGACGCCAAAACTTCAGCTATAGCTCTAGTGTTCGTAAATATAAGAGCAGATCTATGTCTTTCAAGCACGTCTGCTATAACTCTCAGTCTAGCCGCTACTTCTGGAATAGTATACAGTTTAGCAGCCAGTATCTGATCTTCCTCAGTGGGCTCAGGAAACACTACCCTTATGTCCATTTGCCGCGCAACATCTACTTCGACTACCTCAACCTCTCTACCCTCTCCTGCAAGAAAACGAGCTACTTCCATCGGGGAACCTACCGTCGCACTTAGACCTACTATCTGAAATTCCCCGCCCTTAACGTATCTAAGTCTTTCGAGCGCGAGAGAAAGCTGAGACCCTCGCTTGTCCTCGGCTATTTCATGTACTTCGTCTACAATTACATATTCGACGTTTTTAAGAGCTTTTCTGAGAAGCCTACCATAGAGAAGAAGTTGTAGCGTCTCAGGAGTAGTTATAAGTAGATGAGGAGGGGATCTAGCCTGCTTAACTCTCTCTTTCTGATCAGTATCGCCGTGCCTTACTCCTATACTAAGACCTAAGTTTTCACACCACCATGTAAGCCTATCAAGTAAATCCCTGTTAAGCGCACGAAGAGGAGTTATGTAGAGAACCTGTATCCCCCTTTCCGCTACACCTCGAGTTAGGAGCCTACTTAGAATAGGAACTACCGCAGCCTCGGTCTTTCCGCTTCCAGTAGGAGCTATTATAAGAACATTCCTGCCCTCAAGTATCAAGGGAAAAGCTTTCTCCTGAACTGGAGTTAATTGCCTAAATCTACTCAATACAAGTTCCCTGACTTTTGGATGCAGTTTATCTAGAACACTGTTCATCGACTACTAGAGAAAATAGAATGTATAAAATAAGTCTATTGGGTCTTCTCAATGTATATATACGGGCCTATTTCCTTATATCTTTCCTTGACGTCAGGTACCCCTGCCCTAAGCTCTTTAATTTTATGCATAGCTTTCAGGTCCTTAAAGAGCGGCTCTAGCTCTCTGGGGGCATATACTACTTTGTCAAGAGGCGATTTAAGCGAGAGCTTATGTAGTTTTTTATATTTCCATATGCTGCTATTAAACTCCATGAATTTCTCCAGAAGATCTACGTATTCAGTGTCGTATTTCTTAACAGGGTCTGGGAACATCTCCAGATGTATGCTAGTCTTCTTAAATAACCTTCTCCAAATATAATCAGTTACGAAGGGACATATCGGAGCCAAGAGCTTAAGTATAGCCTCCAGAACGTAGTATAATGTAAACCATGCACTCTGCTGCTCTTCTTCAGTAAATACTTTCTGGAGATTATATGCTCTCTGCTTTACTGCTTCAATGTAGTGTGCAGCAAATACTCTCCATGTAAAATTATACAGTTCGTTTGACGGCAGGAACACGTCCATTTCACGGTAGGCTTTTACACACAAGCGAATAAGGTTATTTAAAGCACCTAGAATCATGAGATCTAGTGCTTGCAGTGTTTGAGGCTCAGTGCACTTCGGGAACTGCGATATAAAGCGAGCAATATTCCATAGCTTTACTATAAAAGCTCTCCCAGTAGCTACGTGGTCTTCAGAATAACGATAGTCGCTTCCAAGTTTTGCTTCAGCCGCACTCCAGAAGCGAACGGCATCAGCTCCGTATTTCTCTACAATAGGTATGGGATCTATGATATTTCCTTTGCTTTTACTCATTTTTTCTCCTTTTTCATCTAGACCCATTCCTGTTATTCTAACGTATTTGAAGGGAGGCTTTCCGGTGAGCAAATACGATTTGAGCAGTGTGTAGTAGAGCCATGTTCTAACTATATCTTTGCCTTGTGGTCTGAGAGAACAGGGGTAGTTTCTCTTAAAGAAATCTTCACGGTAGTAGTATCCGCAAACATAGAGTGGTGTTATGCTGGAATCCATCCAAGTGTCAAATACCCTGGTTTCGCCTACAAACTCCGTTGAGCCGCATTTACGACACTTCGTGAAAGGAGCTCTCTCAGCCCACGGCCTATAATATTTTCCCGGCTCCGGCAGATAAGGCTCTCCGCAGTTCTTGCAGTACCATATGGGGATCTCTGTGCCGTAGTATCTGCGCCGTGAGATAGGCCAGTCTGTTGTGATGCTATTTATCCAGTCTATTAGTATTTGCTTAGCTTCGGGAGGGAAGAACATCATCTGATCAGCTAGTTTGAGGAGTTCTGATTTAAACTCTACCTGCTTTAAGTAAAGCTCTTTCATTGCTATAAACTCTACTGGTGTTTTACAGCGCCAGCATATGGGCACTTCATGCTCAATCATTTCCTTTTTCACTAATAGACCCATCTTCTCTAGATCCTCTGCTATCTTCTGTCTAGCCTCAATTACAGGCAATCCTGCGTACCTCCCAGCGATTTCGTTCATCTTTCCGTCAGGATTTATAGCTATTTTGTACTTTAATCCTAGTTCACGGAAAATACGTATATCTGTCAGGTCTCCGAAAGAACATATCATCACTAGTCCTGTCCCGAACTCCGGTCTAGCTGCCGGATGTTCTCTTATCTCTACTTCGTGCCCGTATATCGGAACCACAGCATGTTTTCCTTTCAGTCTCTTATAACGCTCGTCTTCAGGATTAAATACTACAAGAGAACAAGTGCAGAGAAGCTCGGGTCTAGTAGTCGCAATGATAATATCCTCGCCTGTTTCTTTGACTTTAAATTTAACGTAATAAATATACGATTTCACTGTCTTATACTCTAGCTCAGCGTCAGCCAGTGTTGTACCACACCTAGTGCAGAAGTTATTTGGCCTCAGATCCTCGTAGACAAGACCTCTCTTGTAGAGCTCTATAAAAGTTACTTGAGTCAGTGTCCGGTACTTCTCGCTATCGGTTCCATCTTTCCAGTACTGAAAGCTAAGGCCCAGTCTCTTTACTATATAAACTAGTTCTTTCTCTATCTCGTCTATAAACTCTTTGCAGAGCCTCAGAAACTCTTCTCTGGGAATATCTTTGGCACGTATGCCATACTTTTTCTCTACTTGAACTTCTACTGGTAAGCCGTTTCTATCGCAATAGAATGGTACTAGAACATTATACCCCAGCATCCTATAGGCTCTAGCGACCATGTCTATCTGCGCGTAGTGGGCCGCAGCTCCTAAATGCCAGCGGCCGCTAGTGTAGGGAGGAGGAGTGTCTATAGTGAAAACCGGTTTCTTTGGATCCTCGCAGAAATCGTATATCTTCTCCTGTTCCCATAATTCAATAAGCTCTTCTTCATAATTTTCAGGGAGACTAGTCTCCTTTATAGTAGGCTTGTATGACATGGTAGTCACCGCACTTCTTAAAAAAGATAGAAGCAATTTATATTTTCTTTAGTCTTGAGGTCGGAGCTCTATTTCCTTAGCATATCCAGCTTTTGGAACAGTAATTTCAAGAACACCGTCCTCGTACTTGACTTGTATCTCTCGAGGATTAGGCTTGATCTTCTCTGGCAACACCAATTCCTTATATGCCTTTTCGTAAATCCTCTGTCGGACAATGTAATTCCCTCCCTCGCTCTCAAACTCTTCTTTCTTCTCCGCACTTACTTGAATAAACTCCTCTCCCACCCTTATCTTCACCTCATTTCTCTTGAAGCCGGGAATATCGATTCTAATAACATACTTATCTCCAAGGTCGACTACGTCGGCGGGAGGATCCAAACAGAGTCCTTTAAGTTGTACAGGCGGTATTGACGACCACAGTTTTCTGAAAGCTTTCTCTATCTCCTTGTGAAGCTCTAGAATCGCTTTTAATGTAACCTTCTCGCTCACTTCCATACCGCTTTAAAATTCTCCACTAAATATTTTTACCCTTCTCTCGGCTCAGAAAAGTATTAGCTTCGAGAAACTAAAGCTTATATACTGAAGCTAGTTTCTGCTTAACGGAGAAGATGTTATTTGAAGTGCGATGGCATGGTAGAGGTGGACAGGGCGTTGTTACCGCCAGCGACTTATTAGCGCGCGCGGCTATCATCGAAGGAAAATATGCCCAACATTTTCCAGAATTCGGACCTGAAAGAATGGGCGCTCCAATAAGAGCTTTTACAAGAATAAGTGACAAGCCTATCGAGCTACATACAGGAGTATATGAGCCAGAAATGGTCGTCGTGATAGACCCGACACTACTCATAAAAACTGAAATGATTCTCCAAGGAATGAGGGAAGATAGACCGCTGGTAGTTAATGCGAAGACTCCTCCTCAAACACTAGTAGATAGGTGTAAGGAAAAGAACATTAAATTGTATGTTGTCGACGCCTATACGATAGCAATAGAGGTTCTTAAAAGACCCTTCTACAACACTCCTATGTTAGGCGCTGCTGTCAAAGTCTCAGGTCTAGTTAAACTAGACTCAGTGCTCAAAGCCGCCGAGCTCAGATTCTCGGGAGATATTTTAAAGAAAAACATCGAGGTAATTAAAAAAGGATTTAATGAGGTGAAAGAGTATGCTTAAAGGTTGGAAGGAAATCCCCATAGGGGGTATGATACTAGAGCCCGGTAACAGCGTTAACTTCAAGACAGGAGACTGGAGAGCTATGAAACCTGTCATTGATAAAAGTAAGTGCGTAAAGTGTCTTATGTGCTGGACATTGTGCCCGGAACCAGCTATAATAAGACATGACGATAATAGCGTAGATATAAACTATGACTTTTGCAAAGGATGTGGTATATGTGCTAAGATATGTCCTCGTAAGGCTATAACAATGGTGCCTGAAGGAGGTGAGTAACTATGGGTAAGGTTGTAGGCTTAATGGGTGATGAAGCTGTAGCTCAAGCAGTCAGGCAGAGCAACGTAGACGTGATAGCAGCTTACCCAATCACTCCCCAAACAATAATTGTTGAAAGACTTTCCGAGTACGTAGCCAACGGAGAGCTCGACGCAGCATTCGTTCCTGTAGAAAGTGAGCACTCTGCTCTCTCATGCTGTGTCGGCGCATCACTGACTGGTGCTAGAGTATTTACTGCTTCAGCAGCCAACGGTATAGCCCTTATGTTCGAGATAACGTTCATAGCGTCTTCAATGAGATGTCCGATAGTCATGGCTATAGTTAACAGAGCCTTCTCTGCCCCAATAAATATTCACTGCAGCCATGACGACACAGTCGCGCTACGAGATGCCAGCTGGGTTCACTTAATTTCAGAAAGTGTCCAAGAGGCTTATGATAACACTGTACAGGCATTCAAGATAGCTGAAGACCCGCGCGTACTTCTTCCAACATCAATAAGCTTAGATGGCTTCATATTATCTCACTGCTTAGAAAGAATAGAGATGCTAGACGATGAAGTAGTCTCAGAGTTTCTACCTCCTCGTAAAGCGGAATACAAGCTTGATCCTGAAAAACCAATAACATTCGGTCCTCTAGCTCTCTACGATTATTACTTTGAGTTTAAGAGGCAGCAAGAAGAGGCTATGAGAAATGCATTAACTGTAGTAAAGGAGGTTGCAAAGAAATACGAGGAAATATCAGGCAGAAAGTATGGAACTATAAAGAAGTTCATGACAGATGATGCCGACGTAGTACTAGTCTGCATGGGAAGCGCAGCAGGAACAGCAAGAGTTGTTGCTAAAAGTCTGAGAAAGGAAGGCAAGAAAGTAGGTGTACTCAGTGTAAGGCTATTTAGACCATTCCCGACCGAAGACGTTAGAGAGACACTAGAAAATGCTAAAGCAGTAGCAGTAATAGACAGGTCTTCAGCTCCTGGATGTGTCGGTGGACCTCTCTTTGAAGACATATGTACGGCTCTCTACGACCTACCAGAGAGACCATTGACATACAATATAATAGCTGGACTAGGAGGAAGAGATATCACACCAGATCAAATAAAACAAATGTATAATATTGGATTTAAATACATTGAAAAGGGTAAGGTTGAAGATAAGGTCTTATGGATAGGGGTGAGATAATGAGTTACTTTAGAAGACTTGCCGATTTACCTAAAGAAGAGTTACTAGCGCCAGGACACAGACTATGTGCTGGATGCGCTGCATCAATAATAGCTAGACTAGCTCTAAAGGCTACACGTGGACCCACAATAGTGGTAAACGCTACAGGATGCCTTGAAGTAGCTACGACAATATATCCTTATACCTCATGGAGAGTCCCATGGGTTCACGTAGCTTTCGAAAATGCTGCCGCTGTAGCAAGCGGTATAGAAGCAGCCTTTAGAATCATGGAGAAAAAATATGGCGTAAAGAAGCCAGACATAATAGCTTTTGGAGGAGACGGCGGAACATTTGACATAGGAATACAAGCGCTATCAGGAGCTCTCGAAAGAGGCCACGATTTCGTCTATATATGCTACGACAACGAGGCATACATGAACACAGGAATACAGAGATCAAGTGCTACTCCACTCGGAGCCTGGACTACAACTAGCCCTGCAGGAAGAGTTATTCCAGGAAAACTCGAGAGAAAGAAAGACTTAATAGGCATAGCCGTTGCACATGGCGTAGAATACGCTGCTACAGCTTCGCCTGCATATCCTCTAGATCTAGTAAATAAAGTGAGAAAAGCCATTGAGGTAGATGGCCCAGCAGTACTTCATATAATTTCGCCGTGTCCTAGAGGCTGGAGATTTGATCCAAGTGAAACTATAGAGATAGCCAGACTAGCTGTAGAAACCAGATTCTTCCCAATATATGAAGTAGAAAAGGGAGAATATAAGATAAACATAAAGGTGCCTAAACCAAAGCCCGTCGAAGAATACTTAAAGAGACAAGGAAGATTCAAGCACATCTTCTTACCAGAGAACAAGTGGGTACTCGAGAGAATTAAGCAAACAATCGAAGAAAACTGGAATAGATTACTAGAACTTGCAGGAGAAAAATAAAATGACAGTAAAAACAGAAATAATATCTGAAATAGAGAAAAGACTAAATGAAAATAAAGGTTTTGAGATAGTATACGAAGATAATAGGCCAACTATAAGAGATGTTAAAGGAATAACAAAATCAAAGATATCTAAAAAGGAAATAAAAGGTATAAGAAGAAAAAAGACTAAATTAAAAAAAGATATTAAAGAATTGATACTCAATATCTCAAGAAAACTTGTAGATCATGGCGTAGAGTTTAAAGTACTGCTATGGCCGAAAGTTGTTGAAATAAGATTTGACCTAGACTATTTCATAAGCGTTTACGAGGGCGAAGTTAAGATAGCTGGATTTATATCAAGTGAAGAAAAGCCCTTATCATATATCTTTGATATTCTGAAAAACTATGGCAAAATAGTGTTCCTTAAACCTTTAAAATAGTTTATTTTTATAATTAATCTCTTTGCCTTTAATTGTTAACTATCTATAATTCTCCCCGCGATTGCTGCCATAAAACTAATAAGCTCAGATATCTATTTCTACTCGAGCGAAACTTATGTACAGCGATATTGCTATTTTAAGAGCGAAGCTAATCAGGATTGAAGAATTAGTTTTAAAACGCATGATTTCAAGTAAGATAAAGGAAGAATTTCAAATACTTTCTACTAAAGAAGAAAGCTTTATTGCTGATGTTGCCTTTAAAGATTTTCTCAACTATGTTAAAGTAATTAAAGATATCGAAGGAGACTTAGTCGATGTTCTTAATTACATTGGTAGGTTGCTCGAGGAAAGACCTCTTGAATTAAAAAGAATATTTGATGACTGGATTGATGAATGGATACTTAAGTGGAGAACTAGAGTCAAAATAGCTGTTAATGAAGATGAGTTTAAAAGAATGTCTATTAGCTTCAATAAGGAAATCGACCAGATCACGAGTAGACTTCCATTTATTAATGAGCTAAGGGAGTATGTTCTAGGCTCTATAATTAGAGCAGGAGAGGTCTGTATGACAAATATCATAGCTGATAGTATAATAAAAGCAGAAATCTCAAGATATTTCAATAATATAAGAGATGTGAATAAGACAATAGAAATACTATCTAAGAATACTATTTCTCTAATAAATAATATAAATAAAAAAGTAAAATTTATAAAAAATTATAGAGGACCACTAGTAGTACTTAGATTCGATTTAGCTGTTTTCCACGGCACAACCGATAAAATTTCTAAATAAACTCTAACGCGACAAAAGCTTAATTAGGTAAACTACGGAATAATTCTCGGATGATGAATTTGCCGAGTGCTGAATACATGATGATCCATTCATGAACTGATTTATTTGATTCAATATTAATAAGTCAATACTAACAAAAATGTTATGTCTAATACCTAGTATCTGAATTAACTTAAATATATTACCATAAGTTTTGATAAATAACATGTAAACTGCTTCTGGTTAGTAGTTCAATAATCGTATTCAGGTACTTGCTAGTAATTGATTTTTGTTCGTACTACTTATATAACTTACTTCGTAGAAATACTGGTGTGAAATTATGCCTATCTTCGACTGGGGGACATATAATGGTTTATCGAAACTAAGAGTAGCTGAACTACTAGGCACGAGACTCACCGAGATCCCTCCACGAATTTTTATGAGAAAGACTTACGAGGATTACTTTAGACAATATAGAGAAAGCTCAAAGTCTTTCACAACTATTACAGCTCACGCCCCATACTATTCTCTTTTATCATACAATAAAGAGGTTATAGAGAAGAGCATTAAAGCTATGCGAAATGCTGTAAAGAACGCTGTCATTGCTGGAGCAGAAATCTTCAATATGCATATTGGAGTAAAGGTATTCAGAGACGAGAGAGATATAGAGCTTGTAGCGAGTACTGTTAAAGAAATTATGAAAGATTTTGAGGATAAAATATACTTCTCTCTCGAAACAACGTATGCCCCTTGGATGTTAGGAAATTTCGAAGAGATAAGAGCTATAATAGAAACTATCGGCAGTGAAAAAGTAATAGTGTCTCCGCAACTCGAAAATATATTCATGTATGAGACCGCTTTACATTCTCACGGAAAATTCGAGCATGCAAATAAGCAAGCCACTAAAGACTTCTGGCTTAAAGTACTCACTGAAACTCTGAAGCTTAGCAAAGGATACTTCAGCTTAAGATTCTCTCAAATAACCGGAATTTTCCTGGGTAATAAGCTACTAAAAAAGAGAGTTCCTTTGAGTAGAGGATACCCTGATGTAGAGCCTTTAGCAGAAGCGTTGGCTGAGTTCATGGTCAAGGAGATCTACGACAAAAATCTCCCCCTCGAAATACACCTGATATACACAGGTCCTCCTGTCACTAAATTCCAAGACACAATTACGCTGTATTCAGAAATAATGCGTAGAGTGTTTCTATACTTGAAGTAGCTAAACCACGCTGCTCTGCAAAATACGTGAAAAAATGGCGAAAAAGATTTTACATAAGCCTAGAGACTATCAAATTGAAGCATTTAAATACGCTTATTTAAAGAAAAGATGCGTCTGTGTCCTTCCCACAGGCACAGGCAAGACTCTAATTGGATTATTGTGGGCTACTAGACTGCTTCAAGAAAAGAAGGCTAAGAGAATATTGATTCTCGAGCCAACACGATATTTAGTAGAGCAGATAGCTAGCTACTACAGGAAAATAGGTAAAATAGATGCACAGCCTATTCACGGAGGATTTCCGCGACATCATCGTAAAAAGATGTGGAATTCTAAGGTAGTGATAGCCACCCCGGAAGTCACTTTAAGTGATTTAACTGAAAGAGAACTCGAGAGAATTGATGCAATTATAATAGATGAGTGCCACCACACCACAGGACAAGACGCCTATGCGAAGCTAGTTAATAAGATTAAAGCAGAATACAGATTAGGACTATCGGCATATATTCCTCCCAGTAGGCGGCAGGAAATAAAGAAGTTTATAGGAGACATAATGTTTTGGAGCTGGAATGATCCTCGAATTAGACAGTACGTACCAGAGTGGATAGGGGAGGTATATGAGGCTCCGCTTAATCCTCACGAAGAAAGTATACTGAAACGCTTAGAAACAGTATATAACATTGTAGAAGACAAGTACCGTAGCACTGTTAGGCTTGCTATACGCTTTTTTGTTAGAGACGGAGCACTAGCTCTCTCAGAGAGTCTCGAAAAGAGAGGAAGAATGTATAATCTTCTAGACGGTACTTTATTAGAGAAGCTAAAGCATGCAAGACCTGCGCATAAGCTTCCAGCTTTGAGAAGAATACTCAGTGATCATGAAGAGTTCGAAAAAGCTATAGTTTTTATTGACAGAGTATCGCTAGCCTTTTATATATCAGAGAAGCTGAGTGAGTGGGGCTACCGCAATATTGTTCTATGCGGAAAATCACGGAGAGAGAGAAGTGTTAGAGATATACTCGCTGAAGCAGTGAGGCCTGAAACGAAGATAATAGTATCTACATCAGCTGGCGAAGAGGGGATAGATCTGCCTACAGCAGATCTTTTAGTGATATGGTCCAATATTGTCAGCACGCTGAGATTTATTCAGAGACATGGAAGACTTTTGCGTAAATCTGGAAAGAAATTAAAGTTTGTCGCGTATATAGTTACGCCTGAAACTCCCGATATAGATAGCCTGATAGATGCTATTTTCTTTGCAAGAAGAGCTGACGTGGATGTGCCGCTTGAAGAAGATGCTTTGAAAGCACTAATTAAGAAAAGTATCAAAGCTAGGGTAATTGAGTTGCTTGAAGCACGTCCTCTTCCTGCAGAATGGATAGCTGATGCACTGAATATTTCCTTGTCTGAAGCAAAAAGACATTTAACTTTTTTAGTGAAAAATGGAGACATCATATACTTCTACACTCATTTAGGTAAAACATACGTTGCAAGACAATCCTTTCACTTAATACTTGAAGAATACGATGATTACTTTGACCCTAAGATAACAGAGTCGATAGCCGATGTGAGCCTGAAATTAGGTCGAAGGAAAAGAAAGATAAGTGGTGCCTTCTCTGAGGTATTAACTAAGGTAAAGAATCTAGCGGCTACTAAGGCTATTTCACAGATGGTGATTTCAGTGCAAGTTTTTGACCCAGAACTAAAAGCCTATCATCTAGTGACGATCAAGTATAACTACCTCATAGACGCTCCACTGCTTGCAGAACTAGTCGTAAGAAATTCGTTCTCCTATGCTGAAAGAAAAGTAGGGTTAATCTAAGAATTAAATATTAAGATCTCAGAAACTTCTTTTCGTCACCTTTCAAGAAGACCGTCGTTTCATCACAGACTACCGTATTATCTACAGGGCAGATTTATATTTTACGTCTCTTAGTCGAGTAGACTTATTCTCATTTTCTTTAATGCAGGCAAAGTTAGACTTATGAGTATTGTGGATATAGCTATGAACAGAGCCCTTTCGATATACATGACGTAAGCCATGAGAGCCGCGCGTTCTAGAGCACTTACTGGAGGTCTGAATACCCAAATGTAAATATTGAATCCTGTTAGATGATCTACAAGCAGTGCTGCTGATGAGACAATTATTACTGACGCCAAGTATCTTTTCCCTTTAAGTAGTCTTATCCACTTAGAAATTTTATCTGACATTGCCACGCTCGCCATAAAAATGATTAGGTGAGGTAATGCTATGAGTCCGACAAAAGATAAGCTGGTATAAGCGATCCATAGAGCAAAGAGACTTCCATATAGTCCTAGAAGTAGACTCTTTTTCTTAGCTGAAGTCGGATGAACTAGAAGACCTGCTGTAAATGCACTTAGCATAGAGGGAGGCGAGAAAACTATGCTCATGAATTTAAATCCTTTAAAAACATAAGTTAGCAACTGACCCATGGCTACTGCTATTAGGCCGTTAAAGGGACCTAAGATAACTCCGTAAAACGGAGATAAAGCAGCTACTATTTTTATTTTAGCCTGAGCTAAGCCTATCACTGGTATGCCTGGTATATACGTCATAATATAGTACATTGCGGCGAATATAGCTGTAAGAGAAACCTTAAGTGATGTTTTCACGTCATGGTCAGAAAAATAAACAATATAAAACTATCTGCCCGTACTGTTGCTTTTTCTAAGCTTCTTTATATACATTTTATAGGTCAGTACAACTGTTTTCGGCAAATTCGCTTTAACATAATCCAGCCTTCTGATCGATGTGTTCAAGGGAGCTTTTTTCAGCTCTTCTGGACATTTATATGCTTTTTCTGAGATCCTGCGAAGAGCTTCAGCATAGCGATCTATATTTTCTGCTCTTTCAGACTCTGTAAACTCTATCATTAAGGCTTCCTCAACTATCGGCGGGAAATATATTGTCGGTGCGTGTACACCTTCATCTAATAAGGCTTTAGCTACGTCCTCGGCTGTAACTCCAGTCTCCTTCCTTAACTCCTTAGCACTTATAACACATTCATGCTTTCGATGTCTTTCAGGCGCATAGGGCAGAGTATATCCTTTGACACTCTTTATTTTAGTGAGGAAGTAGTTAGTGTTGAGAACAGCTACTTCAGAAACCTTCTCGAGGCCTTTTTCCCCGAGAGACATTATGTACACGAATGCTTTAAGCAGAGGAATAATGTTGCCGTAAAATGCTCTTACACGCCCTATCGAATAAGGTCTATTGTAGTCGAGATAATACTTCTTACTATCTGAATCATATTCTATCACAGGTATGGGTAAGAATTTTTCAAGTTCTTTAGTAACACAAACAGGTCCTGCTCCTGGCCCTCCTCCACCGTGTGGTGTGCCGAATGTTTTGTGCACATTTATATGGACTATGTCAAAGCCCATGTCGCCAGGTCTCGCCTTACCCAGTACTGCATTGAGATTCGCTCCATCGTAGTAAAGAAGTCCTCCTGCCTCGTGTACTATCTTTGCTATTTCAAGGATATCTTTCTCGAAAAGTCCTAAAGTATTGGGGTTCGTTAACATTATTCCTGCTGTTTTCTCTGAAACTGCTGCTTTAAGAGCTTCTATGTCTACGCAGCCATCATCTCGAGTAGGTATTCTAATTACCTTAAATCCCGCCATAGCTGCTGAAGCTGGATTAGTACCATGAGCGCTATCTGGAACAAGCATCTCATCACGTTTTTCGCCCTTATACTCGTGATAAGCTCTTATGATTAAGCAACCTGTAAGCTCTCCATGGGCACCCGCAGCTGGCTGTAGAGTAGCTTTATACATTCCTGTTATCTTACAGAGCCATCTTTCGAGCTTATACAATATCTCGAGTATACCCTGAACAGTGTCTTCGTCTTGTAGCGGATGAAGCCATACTATATTATCGTCTGAAGCTAGTTCTTCACATATCTTAGGGTTATATTTCATTGTACAAGAACCTAAAGGATATGTTCCTAGGTCAACACCATAGTTCATTTGAGATAATCTAGTATAGTGTCTAACTACATCTACTTCAGAAACTTCAGGAAGCGGGGGCGTCTCCTTACGCAACATTGCGGCTGGCACCATTTCTTCAGGCCTAGCTCCTACCGAATCTACTAACTCTTTAGAGGGCTCTGGCACTAAATGTCCTATGAGACCTTCTTTGCTTAGCTCATATATAAGAGGTTCATCCCATCTAGCTTGCCTAAACATGCTTCTCACCTAAAAGAATCTCCTTCAGAGCTTCCACGAGATAGTCTAAGTCTTCCTTCATGTGAATCTCAGTGGCGCAGAAAAGTAACGCATTATTTAATTCAGGGAAATACCTGTTTAGCTCAAGTCCGCCTATAATATCTCTTTTAAGAAGCTCTCTATTTACGTGCTCTACACTTACACCAGTCTCACTGAAATCTGCTACAAACTCTTTAAAGAAAGCCGATTTGAATAAGGGAGCTACTACACCTTCAATAGAATTAAGCTGTTTAGCTAAATAATGTGAGTTATACAGTATCGTTTCACACAATTTGCGCAAGCCTTTAGGTCCGAGAAGAGACAAGTATACCGCAACGGCTACTGCGCAAAGCGCTTCATTTGTACATATATTAGATGTCGCTCTTTCTCTTCTGATATGCTGTTCTCTAGTCTGCCACACCATACAGAAGCCTCTCTGAGACTCATCAAGCGTAGTAGTCATACCAATAAGTCTTCCAGGCATTTTTCTAGCTAGCTTTAAGTCTCTTACACCGAATAACCCAAGTAAAGGTCCTCCGTAGTTAAGACCTAAGCCCAGAGGCTGTCCTTCTCCTACAACAATGTCAGCGCCGTAGTCTGCTGGAGGCTTGAGTATCCCTAGGCTTATGGGATCTACACTAACTATAAAAAGCGCTCCTTTGCTGTGAGCTATTTCAGCTATTTCATCGGGATCTTCCTCTATGAAACCTAAGAAGGAAGGCACTTCCAAACACACTGCTGCAGTATCCTTATCTATTTTGTTCTGAAGATCATCTCTGTCCATGTAACCCGTTTCTCTGCAGTAATCTACTTCCACTACTTTGATGTTCTGATACTTCGTGTACGTTCTAACTACTTCTAGGTACTGTGGATTCATAGTACGCGGAACAAGAACTTTGCTTCGCCCATTTACTCTTTTAGCCATAAGTATAGCTTCAGCTAGTGCGGTCGATCCGTCGTAAAGAGAAGCGTTAACTACTTCCATGCCCGTTAAGTCAGCTATCATACTTTGATACTCGAAAAGCGCCTGAAGCATACCTTGAGAAATCTCAGCCTGATAAGGAGTATATGATGTATAGAATTCGCTTCGTCGAAGTATTTCTCTGACGACTGCTGGCACATAGTGAGGCCAGCAGCCAGCACCCCTAAAACACTTCAATTCAAGTAAAGATCTATTTTTCTTTAAAATCTGCTTAACTTTCCTCCATACGATATACTCTGGTACTGGTCGTTTGATTTCTAAATCCATCTTAGCTTTTCCTCGAACTTCTCCCGGAATATCATCAAATAAGTCCTCTATATCCTTCACTCCTACTTCACTTAACATTTTGCAGAATATTTTCTGCGCAGAATTCGGTACCCAGGGATGGCTTTCCATTTAACTCCCGATAATTATTTTGTGCAAGAATTTATTTCTTAAACTTAAGCTTGACTTAGTGCTTAGCGATATATATTTGCTGAGTTAAAATGAAATGATGGCATCACTTAAAACCCCTCTTTACGAAGAACACGTTAAGCTGGGCGCAACAATATCCGACTTCGCTGGCTGGTCTATGCCTATAGTGTATGAAAGTACTATCAAAGAACATCTGTCTGTAAGAAAAAGCGCGGGAATATTTGATGTTTCACACATGGCGCGTATTCTAGTGAAAGGAGCAGACTCAGCGAAACTTTTGCAGAAATTAATTGCAAAGAATATAGAAAAAGCGAAAGAAGGACGGATGCTAGGGCCTACAGCATTTCTTAATGAACAGGGAGGATTTATAGACGATATAATGGTTTATAAGTTAAGCGAAAAAGAGTATCTCATCGTCGGAAACGCTGTAAACCGAGAAAAAGACTTCAGCTGGATCAAGCGCTTTACTGAAGGCCTTGAAGTGAAAGTAGCAGACATTACATTTGATATAGCAATGATAGCACTTCAGGGTCCAGATAGCTCAAAGATCATGAAAAAGCTCTCTACAAGCGACATCATGGATCTAGACTTTCTCCATTTCAAGAAAGAGATCGAAGTAGCCGGAGTGAAAAGTTTTCTCGTCAGCAGGAGCGGGTGGACTGGTGAGGACGGCTATGAAATAATGATTCCCTCAGATTCTGCCTCAAAAATATGGTCAGCACTAATTAAAGCTGGAGCTACCCCCTGCGGACTCGCTGCAAGAGACTCGCTCCGCATAGAAATGGGCTACTGCTTATACGGAGAAGACATAGATGAAAACACTACCCCGCTTGAAGCTAGGTACTGGGTCTTCACATTTAATAAGCCTCCCTACATCGGATACGATGCTCTATTAAAGAAATACGAAGAGGGAGTAGACAGAATTCGTTTAGGCATTAAGCTTAAGGAAAGAGTAGTGCCGCGACGGGGTTGTAAAATATACATGGGTGAAAAATGTATAGGAGAAATTACTAGCGGAACATACTCTCCTGTACTAAACTGCGGAATAGGAATTGCCTACATAGACTCTAGACACGCATTAGTAGGCGCACCCGTAGTAGTCGATATAAGAGGCAAAAAAAGGAAAGCTAAAATAGTAGACTTCCCCTTTATAACAAAGTAAAGGTGATAAAATGAAGTATAAGGAATATGAAGTAAATGAAAATGTATTATACACTAAAACACACGAGTGGGCTAAAATAGAAAATGGAAAGGTACGAGTAGGGCTAACTGATTATGCCGTAAAAAAGCTTAAAGACATAGTTTATATCGAGCCACAAGATATAGGTCAGCACGTAAAGAAAGGAGACCCTATAGCCGCAATAGACTCTATAAAAGCATCTGAAAACGTCTACGCTCCTGTCTCAGGAAAAATAGTTGAAATAAACTCAGAAGTAATCGAAGACCCTACGCTGATAAATAGAGATCCTTATGGAGAAGGCTGGATACTAGTAATAGAAGTAGAAAATCCTGAGGAGATAAATGAGCTACTCAAGCCTGAAGATTATGTTAAGCTACTTGAGAAGGAAGAACACTAAACTACTTTCATTATCTTTTCCTCTCTATAATTTATTACAACCCTTATATATCCTCTGAAAAGTTTATCTATTTCTGAATCCCCGCTGTCGATTCTCAGCACGGGTGTATGAGCTATCTTAGCTCTAGTTGCGACAACTATGACGTTATTTTTCCCTACTTTTCTTAACACTTTAGGGCTAATTTGCTGATTGCCTCTACCGAAAATAAAGCCTTGAGCGCCTATAGGAGACACTATTATTCTTGCTTTACTATACTTGTTAAGCAAGTTCAGTAAAATTTTCTCATTTGCATCCTTTGCTACAACTTTACCATTATAAACCGCGTCTACCCCGAGAAGAGTTTTCTCTACACCTAGCATATCAGCTATAGCTTTAACAGTGGTACCCGGTCCTAAAATATAGAGACAGTCTTCCTCCATTTCCTCAACGATATATTTCGCTATAGCTTTCTGATTATCTAGCTCAGATTCTGTTAGAATAGTAGGTTCCTTCGAGTCTTGAATATAACGCGGATCATAAGGTGTTAAAGCATAGCCGTAAAGCTTTACTGAAAGCCTATTGTCACGAAATGCTTCTTCATCGATGTCGAGTACTTCAGCATAGCGGGTGCCCGCCTTTCCTTCAATAAATAGCTTAAGTACTAAAGCCGCAGCTTTAGGATTTGCCGCAAATACTCCACTGTACATTTTGACTCCTGAAGGCACGCCAAGTATGGGGACTTTAGTACCGACGCTCTTCAAAACATCCCTAGCGGTGCCGTCTCCTCCCACAAATACCAATATATCTACTCCCTTGTCCACCATTTCTTTAGCTATTCTAATGGTATCTTCGGCAGTAGTTTCTTCGCCGACTTCACCAATTACTGTAAACTGCTTTAGTATACCTCTAGATTCATATTCCCCCATTATCTTAGGAGCTATCAGAAAATCCGCATTAGTACCGAGTTTAGCGAACTCTCTCAAGAAAATCGAGGCTCGCTTCGGAGCTACGGGCTCTGCACCAAGCTCGATAGCTTTTCTGAGAACCTCCTTGCCGTCAGTTCCTTTAAGCCCTACAGTGCCTCCCATGCCAGCGATAGGATTAACTATGAAGCCTACTTTCTTCACGCAAAATAATTTAATAGCTTGTTGATAATAATTGTTTCGTGACGAGAGCTGTTTATAAAGCAGCTAAGGGAGTTATTAAAATCGATTTGAGTTTAGCCGGCGAGAAAATCTCAGACATCAGAATCACGGGAGACTTTTTCCTTCATCCAGAAGAAAAGCTCTGGTCTCTTGAAGAGTCTCTTCGAGGGAGAAGCATAAATGAGATAGATGAGATAATAAGAGACTTCTTTAAAGATGTGGAGTCACCCGGAGTTACGGCTGAGGATTTTATTAAGGCTATAAGGCTGGCTACAGGTGAAAGACATGAGTGAACTTAGAGTCTTAGTTGTAGAGAGACCAGAGAACGCTTACTTGAATTTAGCTATTGAGGAGGCGGTTGCAAGGGCTAGAGGAAGAAATCTGGTGCCAGATACTCTTCGAATATGGAGAAATAGAAACGCCGTTATTGTAGGGCTCTTCCAGATAACTGAAGACGAAGTGAATATAGAAGAATGTGCTAAACTATCTGTGCAGGTAGTGAGAAGATTTACTGGAGGAGGAACTGTTTATCATGATTTAGGAAACATAAACTATGCTATAGCACTACATCGAAGCGATAAAAGACCACCTCCGTCTATACTTGAGTCGTATAGGTACTTTGGTCAAGCTGTAGTCTATGCTCTGAAAAAGCTTGGTGTAGAGGATGCGGGATTAGGTAAAGTCAATGATATAGTCATAGGCAGGAGAAAAGTTGGAGGTACTGCTCAAACAAGAATGTTTAACACTATTTTCTATCATGGAACTCTCCTAACAAATACAGACATAGAGAAAATGGCTAAATTGTTAAAGATATCGAAAGCAAAGCTCTCTGACAAAGGAGTGTCTTCCCTCAGAGAACGCGTAGTAAACGTTAGAGAGATCTTAGGACATTCTCCAGACTTCAATGAAGTAGTTCAGGCACTAATTGAAGGATTTAGCAAAGTGCTCGGCGTAAATAATGTAGAAGTTCACGACGATCTGACCGACATAGAGTGGGAGATAGCTTACGATCTATACGAAAACAAGTACAGTAAAGATGAGTGGAACATGGGCAGGGTAAACAAAAAATATCTGTTCTACACTCCTAAGGTCTTGCGCAATAGCTCATAAATTTCCGGCGAAAGCTTATGTCTTCTAACAATTATTTCTGCTTCTTCAAGCATTTGTTTAGATAACTTGTCTTCGTAGTCTGAGTCATATACAACCTCCTTTATTTCAGCATTAATTATCATTTTTGCGCATATTACACAGGGGAATGTAGTAGAATATAGTGTTGCACCTTTAGTCGATACGCCGAACACAGCTGCTTGAATTATTGCATTTTGCTCCGCATGAAGTCCTCTACATAGCTCGTGTCGCTCACCTGAAGGAACCTTAAGTTTTTCTCTAATACAACCAGTTACTGAGCAATGAGGAAGTCCTTTAGGAGCCCCGTTATATCCCGTAGAGAGAATGCGATTGTCTTTAACTAAAACAGCTCCTACCTTTCTTCTCAAGCAGGTCGAGCGAAGTTTAACTATGTGTGCTATGAGCATAAAGTAATCGTCCCATGAAGGTCTCTTCTCGCCCACAATTTCACCTAAGTTTCCAGTACTTATTAAAGAATCTTTTAGCATATTCAATAGTATCTAAGACTTCCGCTTTTAACGAAGAATGAGTTGTAGTATGTGTCCTTAGGCTATCATATTCTTCGGTTTCAGCTAATTTCACTACATAGTATATGGTTTCAGGCATACCGGCGCTGTATCCTCCTTCAAGTGAAGCCACACATTTCACTTTAAGTTTCTTAAAAACAATGCACACGACCATTAAATATGCTTTGGCATATCCTTCACTGCTTAAACTCAAGTCAGTCAATGGATCTAAGTAATGTGCATCAAATCCAGCTGACAGCAGAAGGAAGTCAGGTTTAAAGTCTAGCAGTATGGGTAGAACAATTTCATCTATCACCCTCAAATACTCCTTATCGCCGGTCAGAGGAGGCAACGGAATATTTACCTTAGTCCCCTCCGCTTCACCCTTACCTACTTGCTCGATAAACCCCGTTCCAGGGTAAATTAACCGCGGATCTTCGTGTAAACTAATGTAGAGAACCCTCGGATCCTCTTCAAAAATTTCCTGCGTACCATTACCATGATGACAGTCTAAATCAACTATAGCTATCTTCTTTAATTTGTATTCTTCTATAAGCCATTTAGCGGCAATAGCAACATTATTGAAAATACAGAATCCCTGCGAAGGTGCACCTAAAGCTATTCCACTTATTCCGGCATGATGCCCAGGAGGCCTCACTAGAGCCAATATAAAGTCGTATTCAGATAAAACCCTCTTACATGCGCTAATTACCGCAGATACTGCAGAAAGAGCTACACTAAAAGTCTTTCTACAAATATACGTGTCTGCATCGAGCGGAATTTCTTCTTCGGAAAAAACTTTAACTTTCTCTATGTAATCACTTGCATGTACAAGTCTTAAAATATTCTCATCAACCTGCTCAAACGAAATTAAGGGAACCTTCTCCAGAACATTCTTTGCCTCCAGGTAGTTGATAATATCATCAAGCCTTGAGGGACACTCTGGGTGGACAGAATAAGGTCTATGTTCTTTAAATACTGGTGAATAACATAGAGCAACTTTCACGTAACTAATTGTACTAAGACCTCTTTAAAATATTACATGAATGACCTTTTTCTCTGTTTCCGGTGTATTAAGCAAAGTTTCCGTGGAGTTAGATTAAACTAGATAACTTTCCCCCTCTTAGATGTTTCAGAACTCTAAGAAAAACTTATATGGACTAAATCCTTTTAAGTCTCGCACAATGATGAACCTCACGGTATCATGAACTGTGAAGACACGCACCTCCACTGATCTTTTAATTTCAAAAAGTTTAAAGACTGGAATATGTTTTATGATGTAGAATGGAGGCAGTGCGAGAGGAGAAGACCTTACCTCCAGAAAAAGTCTATAGGTTAAGAGGCCCAGCATTATTTTCATTGAAAAAAGGAAAAGTGTATGTTTTAGGAAGAATTATCTCAGGGAGAGAAAAGATAGTTGTGCCAAGAGCTAGAATAATGTGTATAAAAACTCTTGAAGAAAGTGTTGTAGAGATAGTAGTTGGGTCGGAGGGATCCTTCGAGGAGGCTCTTGAGGGTGAGGAAGTAGTAGATATCTGGGATCACGAGATATCTAGTATTTTGAATGAAGGCTTCTCCTCAATAATGGTTTTTGGGCCCGTAGACGCTGGTAAGACAACTTTATGCTGCTTTATAGTCAATAAAGCTCTTGAAAATAAGTACTCTAAAATATTTGTTATAGACGCTGATATAGGGCAGGCTGACATAGGTCCTCCTACTACGATAAGTGCTGCTTATGCTAGTCAGCCTATTTTTTCTTTAAGAGAGTTAAAGCCAAAGTACTTAGCATTTGTTGGAGTCGATACACCAATGAATGCTCGAGATAGAGTACTGATAGGACTTAAGCTTATATGTGAAAAAGTTGTTCAAGAAAAACCCGACTTAGTGGTGATCAATACTGATGGATGGACCCGCGGTATTAAAGCACACGAGTATAAGTTATCTATGGCTACTTTACTCAGACCAGAGGCTATTATCCTACTTCAGAAAGAAGAGAAAAATGAGCTAGATAACATAGTTCCTGTGCTCAAAAAGATAACAAATCTCTACATACTTCCGTCACCGAGAGCTGCTAAACCTCGTAATAGAGAAGTAAGAAAGATGTTTAGAGAGACGTCTTATATGAGGTTTATGGAGAATCTTAAGCTGAAGACCTACAGTGCCGATACATGCCCACTGATGTATACTCACTTGTTTAAGGGAGTCCCTTTAAGTCAAAAAGAAATAGATGTCCTTAAACTGCATTTAGGTGCAAACATAATTCACTGCGAGGAAACATGCGATAGAGTTCTAATAATAGTAGACAAACATGTGCCTAAGGACAAAATAGAGGAGCTCAAAGCTCTTTACGGCAAAGACGTTTTAGTTACAGTAAGAGGCCATGAAAAGGGGCTTCTCGTAGGCTTATTAGACGATAACCTATTATGTCTAGGTATTGGAATAATCGAGGAAATAGACTATTCCAATAAACTACTAAGAATAAAGACATATGTCAATAAAGACCCTCATTATATAGCATTTGGTCAAATAAAGCTCAGCGAAAGAGGTGAAGAAATAAGTAAATATAGAGACTGGTTTCTCTGAAAATATCGTGACCGAAGACTCCGTAGAAATAAAGACTATTATAGTATATTCATACTCTCCTGTAAACTATAGTATATTGCTATCTTTGATAAACAAACATAAAAACCCTTTAATAGTATCATTTGATTCTCCTTTCTACAAGAGAGATGTCTTAGCGAAAACAATAGAGAGCTTACGTAAGCTGAGAATAGACCATGTAATATTTGAGATAAATGAGAGAGCAAATCCTTTCGTTAATTTCTCTGCTGAACTCAAATGCTATTACTGCAAGTCAATACGATACTCTCTCTTAAGGAAAATATTTGGAAAACAGGCGAAGATAATAGACTTGGAATTTCCTTCCCGTGAGAAAGCGGCCAGTCAGGTTATAAAAGCTGCGATAGAAAACAATGTTGATTTAAAAAGAGGAGATACTTCTTGCCTAGAAGCTATGGTGCTGACAACTTAAGGTTTTTGGCGGGGGTCCGCTCTCTTGCTTATGTGACAGCCAGCAGAACCCACTTTATGCTAAGAGAGCGGACCCCAATAAAAGTAGTGCTCTACGCAATATACCTCTATCTCTCAGACCCAGAGCCTAAGACAAACAGCAAGAACACTAACATCAATAGGCGTGAAAAGAAGCCGTAAGCAGTTAGAAAATAGGTACATAAATTCAGCAAACTAGCCATAAAACACATCAGCCAAGAAAAGCCGATATAGCAGTAGTAGACGAGACAGCAGTCAACGTCGGCGGTAGGCGAGTATGGCTCTGGGTTGCAGTAGAACCCGAGCGAAGAATACTCATAGCCCTATACCTCAGTGAAACAAGAAACATCCTCATAGCATACAGCTTCCTAAGCATGCTTAAGCGGCGAGGTGTAAAACACGTGATCACTGATGGCGCTAAATGGTATCCCGTTGCTGCTCGCTGGGCTAGACTCGAGCACAGTATTGTGCATGGTGGTGTTCGCAGCTATGTTGAGCGCTTTATATGCACAGTTAAAGATAGGTTAAGGGGCTTTGATGCTTATTTTCCTTCGCCTCGCAAGCTTCTAGACTCTGCTCTTAGGCTTATTTATGCTTGGGCATGCTTCTACAACTATGCTAGAGTGCACTTAAGTTTCGGTGAGCCTCCACA
>Ga0190367_1000180_pt1 | contig 49363 bp, 51 predicted proteins | sample 4872181011_MG_FD_171838 | JGI IMG/M metagenome (GOLD analysis project Ga0190367, IMG submission 171838) | Hydrothermal vent microbial mat bacterial communities from Southern Trench, Guaymas Basin, Mexico - 4872-18-10-11_MG | ecosystem: Environmental > Aquatic > Marine > Hydrothermal vents >... | reverse complement strand
TATTACAAGGGAGGATACAAGGTATATCTAGTGGACGTAAGTACCGGGTCAAAGAGCTATGCTGTATTTACAATAGAGACGGCAGCAGCAATAGAAGTTGACCAAGAGTATAAGGTAGAGGGTGAAGACTTTACCTTAACATGTACAGTTACTGGTGGTGACTCAGCATGGACTGATAATGACGGGGATGGAACGATAGATGTAGATATGCAAATTAGAGTTCTAGACTCCTCAGGTACCGAGCTTTTCTCTGTCGCCTTGAATGATGTAGAAATGACTGCTACAGCAGGAAAGTTTCAGGGTCAGGGAACTACTGATGGTCATGAGTCTGATTTATCAGATCTTACTTCGTACCCAGGAGTATTTAAAGCTGTATTAGATGTAGACTTAGATGATGATGGAACCATAGAAGATGATGAAAAGGGATTAGCGGAGGTTACATTCAAGGTTGGATTACTTGATGTTGAGTCTAAAGAATATCAGAGAACAGAAACTGTAACTATGCAAGCATATGTAAATGCTGGAACATACAAGTGGCAAATATACGACTCAGATGGTAACTTAGTTAAAGAACAGGACGCTCAAGAACTTCAAGCAGCAGGTACAGTTTCATATTCATGGACAACTGCTAAAGATACCGATACAGGAACATATATGATCAAACTATACGATGTCAACAATGATGAGGTGATCAGGGAAGATTCATTCACACTTAAGATTGCCACTTTAACCGTAGAGATTAGTACCGACGCAGATACCGTTAAGCGTACTGATAGCATAACAGCTACTATTGTAGTTAAGTATCCAAATAACGTAAAGCTGACATCACAAGAGCTTCCAAACGGATTTACAGTGTATGTATACTGTAATGGATCGTTAGTTACACAGTTTGCTTTAGATCCAAACCTACATTATGACTCAGCCAATATGGAGTGGGAGATTTCATGGACCGTACCAAAGGATCAAGCTGTTGGTGAGGGTTATGCATTTAATGTTACTGCAAATTCCATTACTGACGTCTACGATAACGTGGGACCGGCAGAAACTGCAGGTGATGCTTTTAAGGTAGATTATGCAGATTTAGCCGTAGCTGAAATAACGCTAGTATATCCAGCAGCAGGTAATACACTAGAGAGAACTGAGCAAGCTAGGGCGTCAATCAAAGTTACATACTCTCCAGGCGCTTCGATATTATTCACCGCAGATGATCTTGAAGCCTTCAATGTCACCGTTACAGATGGTGCGGGACATGAATATACTATTGAGCTAACAGCTGACAACTACAACGCTGACTTAGGCGTATGGATCGTAAAATGGAATATACCATGGAACGCATATGCTGTACAAGCTGGCACAAGTTATCACTTTGCTGTTAAGGCAGACAATATTGTTGATAAGTATGGCAACGATGGACCAACAGCTAATGTAGATGATGATCAGTCTTTCAAGGTTGCACCAGCAACCATTGTAATAACAGATCTAAAGACAGATAAAAGCATATATGAGTCAGGAGACCTTATGACCGTGACATTTAAGGCACTATATCCAAATGGAGAAGACGTAACAACAGTTGTCGACACATTTAAAGTAAAGATCTATGATAGTAACGATCAGCCAGTCGAGGATGCTGAGGCATCACCTACATATAACGAGGAAGAGGGTGTATGGAAGGCAACAATTGAGATTGGCAGTTGGAATGCTGGCGAATATAAAGTTGTAATTGAGTCGGGACAGTTCAAGGATACTGCTCCTGGCGATCCAAACGCTGGTCCATCAGCTGACGTTACCTACACATTCGATGTTATACAAGTGATTATAATTGAGATAGATGTTAGTGTAGGCTCAGTACACTTCGATGGTGAAACTGTAGACCTATTTGTTGCAGCAAGAAGGTATGGTAAGCCATATGATGTTGATGTCAGCGGATTTACAGTCACCGTATTCAGACCCGACGGCGCATCTGAAACTGCAAGTGTTACAAAGTTAGATACGGGACTATACAAGATTAGCTACACATTACCAGCAGATGCCCCAGAAGGTGGATATGTCGTTAAAGTAGAGGTATTTGCACAGGTTAGCGATTACGTATATGCTAGAGGTTATGGTATTAAGAGCTTCAGCGTAAGTCCAACATTCAATAATTGGAATGAAGTATTAGGAGGATTAAATGATAAGTTAGATCAGATGAATAGTACTCTTAATGATGTAAGTGCATCATTAACTGATTTAGCTAGTATGATATCAGAGCAGTTTGAGTCACTATCTTCATTAGTTTCAAGTGGTTTCTCAACATTAGAGGCTGATGTAGAAAATGTACTTAGTGCTATTGCTGACCTTGAAGGTATGGTGGCAGATTCTACTGAAGCCGTATTAAGTGCTATTGCTGATTCTACTGAGGAGGTACTAGGTGCTATTAGTGATTTAAGTGAGGCGTTAGGTGAGTTACCAGAGGTACCATCAGAGATTGCGGAGATTAAGAGTATGCTAACAGATGTTTCAAGTAATGTTAATGCTACATTAGCTGCTGTTAATGGCTTATCAAGTGAGTTAGCAGCAGCTAAGAGTGAAATATTAACAGCAGTTAATAGCGCGGTATCAAAGTTATCATCAGCTATTGATAGTGCAGTCAGCTCAGTAAAATCAGCTGTTAATAGCGCAGCATCATCAGTAAAGGATGCTGTAAGTGGAGTAGCAAGCACCGTCAGTGATGTAAAGAGTAAGATAGATAGTGTATCTAGCGCTGTAGAAAGCTTATCATCAGACTTAGCAGACTTCAGAAATGAAGCCAAGGCATCATCAAGCGACCTAGGTACATATGTATTAGCATCAGCAGTACTAACAATCGTGGTACTAATACTAGTAGCAGCAACCCTAGCAAAAGTTTATAGAGGTTAAAACAAATACTTTCCCTCTTTTTTATCTTTCCCCTTTAATATTTTTATATAATTAACATCTCCTGAAGAAGTTTATCAATTTCTCTACGTATTATTTAAAATTAATTTAGTTGATAGAGTTTATTGTAGGAGAAAAAATAGGGGATTAGTGGGTTGTTGAACTTTTTCTAGATGTTTTTTGTAATATTGTGTGTTTATGGTCTTTTATGAAATGTTTTAGGAATAGATATTTTCCTTCGTCTTTATGGTATATTACGACTGATGTCTGTAGTTTATATCCTGATCTGCGTAAATGTTCAATTAATAGTAGGATCCATGGTGATGGTGGTATTGTTATACCTTCTGATACGTAGTTCTCTAGGTCTATACTCCACGGCATTATAACCTGTAATGTATTTGTTGTTTTTGAGTATAGTATTTCCATTTTTGACCCGGAAACTATGGAGAAGTATGAAACTAGGTTAATTAATGTATCGATCGATAGGTTATTTATAGGCATTAATGTGTTGAATGATTCATATAGTACTGATGAAAGTATATCTTCATCATATGCCTTACTATTTCTAAATGTTTCTAGTATTAAGTTTGTTAACCAAGTATCATAAAATCTCCATTTATCAACAGGATTTATGAATAAATTGTTTATCTCTACATCATCAAGTGTAATAACCCTATCTAACTCCTCAAATTCAATACTTTCTTTTTCCATTTCAGATATTATATCCATATAAAATTCTGCCATCCTACGATTAATGAAATATATAGATGAATTATTTTCGAATACTAACTGGCCTTTTTCATAATCACTTATAATTAATGTTGATGTCCATGGCTCGCCACCTGAAATAAATACTCTTCCTACATTTGTAAGTTTACCAATCGCCTTAACAAATTCTTCTTCAAACCATGTGTAAATATCAACATCGATTCCCTTTTTAGCTAATCGCTTTAATTTTTCATATATTGGTGGAGATGAAAATTTAACTATATGCACTGGAGGAATAACCATATATAATGACCTACTTGTCCCCTCTATAATACTAATTATCTTCTCACTTGTATCTCTACCTAACTCCCAAAACTTTAACTCCCTTTTATCGAGTTGCTTTGCACTATCTTCATAAATTTTTTGTAGGTAATCAATTACTCTCTCTGCAATTTCATATTTTCTTCTTTGAGCTATTAACGCTTTTCTGAAGATTTCTGCAGGTGGAAGTGGAATATACTTTTTTGGTTCTTTTTCAACTAACCTAACAATTCCAGACTGCTCAAGATTCTTAAGGATAAAATATATTTTTTCTCTTGGAACTGAGCATTTTGTCGCAATTTCTCGTACAGTAGCTTCACCCAACTCTACTAGAACTCTATAAACCTCAGCTTCATATCTTTGAAGCCCTAGATCCATTAATGCATGCTCTATCTTATCCTCCTCCACAACTATCCACCCAAAGAATTTATAGGGAATATTATGTTAATGTAACCCTACCATAGTAACGGTTCGTTACAATAATATTGGTTACAACCCCTTAATTAACTCTTCATAACTCCCTTATATTTTGGCTTTTTCCAAAAGGAGGTGCTTATCTAATGACAGACTTTAAAACAATGTGGCTTGGTAAGGATAAGGGTATGTCTGATAAGTTAAAGAGTCGTTTAGCGCCTAAAAAGCAATTAAGAACTAGAATTGAGCAGGCTATTAGAGCATTAGAGCTTCAGAATAGGAAACTGGATGTAGCACTTAGAAGCCTCAAGGAGAAAGATAAGTACTACTATAGTAAGGTTTTAAATGCTTTAAGAGCTCATGATAGAAATCGAGCAATACTATATGCAAATGAGTTAGCGGAGTTAAGGAAAGCTATTAAATCAATAAGTACAGCAAAGCTTGCTCTCGAACAGATTGCTCTCAGACTAAGTACCGTTAAGGATATTGGTGATGTAATGGTAACGATTTCACCAGCTATGTCTGTAGTTAAAGGCGTAAGGGAGAATATTACTCATATACTACCACAGGCTGAAAATGAGTTAGCAGAAATCCAAGACTTACTAACTAGAATTCTAGTTGATGCTGGTCAAGTAGCAGGATTAAATGTAGACTTTAGAGTAGCTAATGACGAGGCAGAGAGGATATTAAGGGAAGCTGAGGCACAAGTAGAGAAGGAGATGCGTGAGAGACTACCAGGAATCCCAAGTATCGAGGGTGTTCGCGAATCTGAGTCTGAATCTGAATTTGTATTTTAGGTGGGGAGGTGAGATTTTATGAATAATTCCCCTTCTCCTTTTTCTAAATATATAGGAATGACTGTAACTGAAAGATATGGAAGATTTAAAGGTAAAGTTATTGGATTAGAATGTTCACCTGATGGTAAGCTAAAATATATAATATATGAAAATGGAGGTGTAGTTATCTCTAAAAGTTCAGATTCATTTATGATAAATGAGAATGGTATTGAAGTTGCTCCTCCACTAATTATAAAAGCTGAAGAAATGATTAAAAAGTTAGAATCTCTTAGACTTCAATATGAAACTATACATCTATTTAAAACAAAAAATTCTGAGGGTTACTCGATATTTGAATATATTATTGAAGATCTAGATAAAGCATACGAAGAAGTTAAGAATATATGTTCATCACTCACTAGGTCTTTAGAACATAGAAAAAAATCTCTTGAGGAGAGAAAGAAATGGATGTATAAAGTGTTATTTCAACTGGAGGTTGCTAGAAAAACTAATGCGGTAAAAGATGAAGATTACATCGAGTCATATGATAAGCTTGAAACAGAGTTATTCAGAATTTGTAGAGAGATTGAGGATGTTGAGATGCTATCTACAGAGATCTCCTTAAAGCTGAAGGACATCGAAGCTTTAAGGTCTCCACAACAGGAGTATGAATTTGAGGAAATTAAAGAAGAGGAAGAGAAGAGGGAGGCTATAGCTGAGGCTTCTGGGTCTTCTTCTGAAAATGAGAGTTGTGAGGAGGAGCGAATATATTTCCCAGATGAATGGGGGGTGAGTAAGTAATTGTTTAGGAAGGGGGGGTTGGACCTCAAGGCTTATAATGAGATGATCAGATCGGTAGAATATCATAAGAATAGAATCCGTTTTATGTATGACCAGATAGATGCAAAAATAAAGAGTTTAGAAGCTAAAATGAATTATTTGATTAAGAATGGTGAGATTGCATCTGCAGAGAATTATAAAAGGGAGATTAGGCTTTTAAAGCGACTAAAGAATATACTATACAACTTTGAATTAGGATTAATTGCAGTTATTGAGAGATTAGATACTTTAAGGATAATCCTACAAGCTCTAGATGGATTTAAGCCAGCGGCAAAAGCCATACACGATGCTGTTAATGCAGCATACTATATACCTGGTAACTTCCATAACCTACTACAGTCTCTAGCTGATTCTTACTACACTCTTATAGAGACAGTAAGGCCTCCAGAAGCGACGATTTATATTAACTTAGAGAATCCAGAAGCTGAGGAGATAATCTCACAAGTTGAAAAGGAAGTTGGTAAAATTGTTTATGAAACTTTCCCATCAATACAAAATATCAATATATTAACATCGCCTAAGAAGAAAGTTGAAGAGCTACTTTCAGCTATAGCTACAGACGGAGGTTTTTCAGAAAGACTAATCGTAAATAAGCCTAGAAAATCAAAGCCTAGGTTTGAGGATCAAGTATATTACTATATGAAGTATATAAGTAGGGGTAAGATTGATGTTTTTGGTTGTGCTAGATATTTAGGTACTTCTCCGCAAAGAGTTATAGAAGCACTTTATACACTTGCTGAGGAAAATAAGATAAAATTCAATAGTTAGTGGGAGTGAACTATAGTGTCATACTATAGTGATCCAGAGCTTCTCAATAAACTAGAAGCTATTGCCTTAGAGTATGCAAATAGAGCTGTTGAGGCTGATAAGAAGGGTATAAAACCCCTAGCTATTTCAAATTATCAAAAGGCTATCGAATCTCTCACAAAATTTATAGAATTATATCCTGATTCACCCTTAAAACATGTTTACTTAAAGAAAATTAGAGAGTATAGGTATAGAGTTGCTTTCCTAAAAGGTGCGTTATCTAGAGATGCGAATGAAGCTAAGGCATATGCATCATTTATAACAAAACGAGAAATCAGTTCTGGAAATGGGAGCAGTTTGAAATCTAAGGAAATAACGCCATTAGGAATAAAGCCATATAAGTCAAAGGTTACGTGGGATGATGTAGTTGGGTTGGAAGATGTTAAACGAGCATTAAGGCAAGCAATCCTATATCCTACAAAAAGACCTGATTTATTCCCACTTGGTTGGCCACGTGGAATTCTGCTTTATGGACCACCAGGATGCGGTAAAACTACATTAGCTGCAGCTATATCCAACGAGATAGATGGATACTTTTATCCTATTGATGCTTCAATGATAATGTCTAAATGGCTAGGTGAAGGTGAAAAAAATGTTGCAGAGCTATTTAGAGATTTAAGGGAGTTAGCTAGTACGGGGACTCCGGTTATACTATTTATAGATGAGGTAGATTCACTATTAGGTATACGTGTACAAGAAGTTGGTGGTGAGGTTAGAATTAGGAATCAGTTTCTAAAGGAAATGGATGGTCTTCAGGATAAAGACAATTTCAAGCTTCCGTTATATGTTATTGCTTCTACAAATAAGCCTTGGGCATTAGACTGGGGTTTCATAAGAAGGTTCCAAAGAAGGATATATGTTCCAATGCCTAGCTTAGAGGATAGAATTAAGTTATTTCAGTATTTTCTAAGGGATGTTAGGAAGGAGGATATTGATTATCAGCATCTTGCTAAGCTGACTAAAGGGTACACGCCTAGTGATATTCGCGATATATGTCAGTTAGCTGTTTTAGAAGTGGTAACTGAATTATTTGAATCTGGAAAAGCACTAGAGCAGGGAAGTAGACCTAGGCCATTAACGACTAAAGATTTGGAAGATGCTATAAAGAGGATTATGCCGAGTGTTACTTCCGAAATAGAAGCTGTATACCTTAAGTGGGCAGAAAAGTTCAAAGCTTTCTAAGGTGTTAATCTCTCTGGATCTCTGGGATATAATACCACTTCTCTAATATTCTCTCTACCAGTTACCACTAGCATCAGTCTATCTAACCCTAACCCAAATCCAGCATGTGGGGGCATGCCGTAATCAAAAAACTTGAGATGAAATTCGAATTTTTTCGGATCTAATCCTTTTGCAACCAAGTTTTTCTCAAGTTCTATTCGTCTATGCTCTCTTGTCCCTCCCGATGATAACTCAATTTCTCTATACATTAAGTCAAAGGATTCGGAGAGTTTATCGCCTTTTCTCATTATGTAGAATGGCTTAATATCCCATGGCCAATCGATTATAAAATAAAAGTCACCTATGTTGCTATAAATATGTTCTAGATGTTCAGTTGGTACTTCTTCCCCCCAAGTTACGTCGATTCCATTCTCATCTAACATCTTAAGGATTTCATCATATGTTAGTATAGGTATATCCCCGGGCGGCTCTGGAGGCGTATATTTTAATACCTCAAATTCCTCTTTTCCTTTTCTCTTAATTTCCTCCAGAACATAGTTGATTAATTCCTCAAGTATCTTCATAACTCCTTTATAATCTTGAAATGCCACTTCTAAGTCAACACTTATAAATTCATTTAAGTGTTTTCGTGTATGTGATTTCTCAGCTCTAAAATATGGTGCTATCTCATAAACACAATCTAATCCTAACATTAACTGTTCCTTATAGAGTTGCGGACTTTGAGCTAAAAAAGCTACCTTACCAAAATAGTCAACTTGAAATAGATCTGCCCCTCCCTCTGTACCTGAAGCTATGATTTTAGGTGTGTGAACTTCCGTACAATCTTTAATCTCAGAGAAAAATTCTCTAATTAAGTTTGTAACTTTACTTCTAAGTCTGAATATCGCTTTTATCTCTGGTACCCTTAGGCTTAATGCCCTAGCATTTAAAATTACAGACAGCATTGCTGGTGTTCTTCCACTAGGATCAAGAGGTAATGGATGTTTAGCTGTACTCTCCACTTTAACGTGCATAGGCTTTATCTCTACAGTATCTTTATATCTCCTAACTATTCCTCTAACCCGTATAGCGCTTTGTCTAGGTACATCTTTTAAAATATTCCATAAGTCATCATCTTTACTTACAGTTAATTGTGTTTTACCAGTGCCATCTCTTAACGTAATAAACATAATTTTACCTAGTATTCGTTTATCCTCAATCCAACCGGCAACTTCAACTTCCTCGTTTAAGTGTTGTTCAATAACGTTGAGCTTTATCCTCATCTTATATAACCCACCTTTACATCTATACCCCTCAATTCCTTAATAATCTTTTTAACCAGCTCCTCCTTTTCCTTGCTTAGTCTTTTACTTAAAACAATTCTTGTTTCTTTACTTCCATCTGGTAACCAAATTATATTAATTGCTTCAACAGGAGCTGGATAAAGTAGACTTTCAACGAATTCTCTAAAGTTTGGATGATCCTCGATAAGGTAAACACGTTTACCAAATTTCTTCTCTAGATTTCTAATTATTTTTCTACCATGAGTTAGCATAATCCTTAAATCGCCTTTTTTAAAAATTAATATCAAATAGTTATCAATATATAGCGCTTTCTTAAACTGGACATTCTCAAATTCCTTCTTATTTCTAGTTTCCTTACCTAAAAATATAGAGATCTCAACATCTAACTGTGAGATTACTCCCGACCTTAAATTTCTCTCACAACTAGGACATAATACACCAGTCACTTGACATACTTTACATAATGCTGTTTTCATCCTTAAATTCCCTCATTAAGTACATTTTAAATATCCTACTTAGCTATATAGTAATTGTATCTCGACTATATTATAGTAATTGATATAATCTTAATTGATTAAAATATTTAATAACAAAATGGGGGTTAGGAATATAATTAGGGCATCTAAAAACGGGGGCTAAAATATGGGAAGAAAAACTAGGGGAAAAGTTATATACTCTTTACCCGGTGTTGAAGAACCGCTGACAAAATCTATGTTTTATCTTCTTGCATTTTTAAAGATGAAGGCAAAAGGGGAGTATGTATATAGAATTGATATGAAACAGTCAGATCTAGCTAAAGAGTTGAATATTTCTAGGCAAGCATTAAGTGTGAAGTTGAGACCATTAATTCAAAAAGGTTATATTAGAACTGGAAGGGGATTTATAGAGTTAACAGAAAAAGGATTAAGTTTTCTAGGATATTACACAAAGCCAGTTTATATACTTGTATCTATAGAACCTCTAAAGAGGTTTGAGGTTTATAAAAAGGTTAAAGAGAAAAGCTATGGTAGGGTTATAAGGATAGCTGGAGATATGGATTTGATCATCGAAGTTGATGGTACAAAAGCTGCTGAGTTACTAGAGTTCTTAAGTAGATTAGAAGGTGTTAGAAGTACAAAGACGTACTTTACACTAGAGGAAATTTAGGTGAAATATAGTCAAATATAAATTGTCTATTGGTTAAAGGATATATTCATTAAAGAGAGTAATAAACTTTGATGTTCCTATTAGAATTTGAGGGTAAAGAGTTATTTCGAAAGTATGGTATAGCAACACCGAAATCAGAGGTTATTAAAAGAGACGAAGCTCTTGACTATAAACCCAAACTAGATTATCCATTTGTAGTGAAGGGTCAGTATCCTTCAGGAGGTAGAGGTAAAGCCGGAGCTATAAGAGTTGTTAAGAGTGAGAATGAGTATGAAGAGGCTGTAAAGGGTGTTCTTAATACTAAGGTTGGAGGAAGGTATCCAGATTACCTATTGCTAGAGGAGTTTATCCCTCATGACAAAGAGTACTATCTAGGGATGATCATTTCAAGATTTGATAGGAAATTTATTATATTGGCATCACAATTTGGTGGAGTTGATGTTGAAGAGCTAGCTACGAAACCTGGAGGGCTACTGAAGATAGAAGTTGATCCACTCGTAGGGTTATCTCATCATCAGCTAAGAAATATATCATTATATATGCTTGGTACAGTTGATAAGAATCTTATGGAGTTAGTTACAAACTTATATAATTTATTTGTAAGTGAAGAATTACTAATGACAGAGATCAATCCACTAGTACTTTTAGATAGACCAATAGCATTAGATTCTAAGGTACTTATCGATGAAAACTCCTCTGTAAGGAAAGATCTAACTAGATACAGTAGTTATACATTAATGTTAAGTGAAGGAGAAAGATTAGCTAGAGAATATGGTTTTTCATATGTTCCTTTAGATGGAGATATAGCGATAATAGGTAATGGTGCTGGATTAGTAATGGCTACTATGGATCTAGTCGATTACTATGGAGGTAAAGCAGGTTGTTTCCTAGATATTGGTGGCGGTGCCAGGCCAGAGAGAGTAAGTAAAGCTATAGAATTAGTGCTTAAAGAGTTAAATATTAAAGCTATTTTCCTTAATATCTTCGCTGGTATAACGAGGTGTGATGAAGTAGCTAAGGGTATACTAGAGCAGACTAAAAATATTAGGCAAAAAGGTGTTAAAGTGGTAATCAGAATGGTAGGTACAAATGAAGAAGCTGGTAGAAAAATGCTTGAAGAAGCTGGGTATAGAGTATTTACGGATATGGATGATGCTGCAAAGGAGGTGGTTAAGGCATGACAGTAATTAATGAATTATTACCTGAGAAGGTTAAGCTTCTTGTCCAAGGAATTACGGGTCGTGAGGGGTCATTTCATACTCAAAGGATGTTAGAATATGGTACGGAGATAGTTGCTGGTGTTACACCTGGTAAGGGAGGACAATATGTTCATGGGGTCCCTGTCTATAATACAGTTAGAGAAGCTGTAGAGGAGCAGGGAGCGAACTGTAGTATTATTTTTGTGCCTGCTAAATTTGCTTATGACGCTGTACTAGAATCTATATATGCTAGGCTTAATCCAATAGTAGTTATTACCGAAGGCATACCGACCCACGATACTATAAGACTAGTTGAAGCTGCAAAACTATTTGGTGTTAGAATAATTGGTCCTAATACTCCTGGATTAATCGTTCCAGAACACTATAAAATAGGTATAATGCCAGGTAAATACTTTAAGTATGGAGATGTAGCGATTTTATCAAGAAGCGGTACTCTAACATACGAGATATCATATGCAATGATAAAGAAGGGATATGGTCAAAGAATAGTTATTGGATGTGGTGGGGACTACATTATAGGCACAAATTTCATCGAATTATTCGAGATTCTTAAAGATGATAAAGAAACTAAAGCTATTGTCGTAATTGGTGAAATTGGGGGAGAAGATGAAGAGAAACTTGCAGATTATATCATAGAGACAAATTATCCAAAACCTGTTATTGCATATGTAGCTGGAAGAACAGCAAAGCCAGGCAAGAGAATGGGTCATGCGGGAGCGATTATAGTTGGTAGTGCAGGGACTGTAGCTAGTAAAGTTAATAAACTATCAAGTGCTAATGTTAAAATAGCTGAGAGACCATCTGATGTACCGACGCTATTGAAGGAGGTAATTTAAAATGAGCGAACCAATAATGGAGCTGGTGATGGATAAGAGAACACTAGCTCAGTACCGTAGGCTATACTACAAAATATGTAGAGAGTGTGGAGCTCGCAATCCCCCATCTGCAGAAAAATGTAGAAAATGCAAAAGTAAAAATCTAAGGTGGAAAAAGAGAACATTAGGTATCAAGAAGTAATTCCTAACCTTTTTAGACTAAATATTTAATTGTACAACCCTAAGTCTTTAAGATTGACACTAATCTTTAATATCAAAAATGGTTATTCTGTTTTTTGGGCCCGTGGTCTAGTGGCTATGACGCCGCCCTCACAACATATTGCTATACTACTCTACTATTGTGAGAGCGGCGGAGGTCCCCGGTTCGAATCCGGGCGGGCCCACTATTGCATAAAGTTTTAATAATTGTGTATATAAGATATCTGCTAGGTATTATTTATGAGTATTATTGTCGTAACTGGTACACCGGGAACGGGGAAAACTACTTTTAGTCAGATCATTTCATCTAAACTTGGAATTCAACTTATATCAATTAATGATATAATTTTTACTACAAAAAGCTTTATTCTAGAATATGATTCTGAAAGAGACAGTTATGTTGTTGATATCGATAAGTTAGGTAGGTATATCATAGAGCACTATAGTGATGAGAAGTATGTAGTCGAGGGACATATTTCTCATTTAGTCGTTGATAAATCAATCTTAGAGATATGTATTGTGCTTAGATGTTCACCATATGAGTTATATAGGAGATTAGAGAAACGTAACTTCTCGAAGGAAAAAATTATCGAGAATGTACAAGCTGAAATTTTAGATATAGTATACCTTGAAGCTATCGAAAGATATGGCGATGATAATGTTATTCAAATAGATACTACTAGGGGTGTAAAGGAGAAGGCAGAAGCATTTATTAATGCATATAAACGTGGAGAGTTAAAAAGTGAGATTATTGATTGGTTAACTTTAATTTATAAGAGAGGAGATTTCAATAGATTTTTTAGACAATTGACCAGTTGTGAAAAGTGAATTTGAGAGCCTTAAATATACTATTTTACTTATAAATTTTATTTCAATTATACAGCTTTTTCTTCGATGAAGGATTTAACCTTAACAAGCACTAAATCCTCAAAGACAGGGTCTTTTATTATAGCTTCACCTATATCTAGTCGCTTTAAATACTCCAGTTGCTCACTTGTAATTGATGAGAGATTCGATATTATCCTCAGGTCTTCAGAACCTATTATACGATGATAAATCTGTATTCCTGCGTTCTTAATAACCTCACTTGAAATTTGACTTGGAAATTGACTAATTATAAAAATTGATTCCCCAAACTTCCTAAGCTCACTTATCATTCTTTCAGCCGTATTTGGTGGATCAATATCTCTACGTCTCGGTACCAAATTCCTAGCTTCCTCAATTACTGTAATATGATTTAATTTAGTTTCACCCTTCATAATTCTATAGTCATATATCTGCTTTAATAGTAGTTGAGCGTATATTTCTCTAGTCTTTGTCTCCCTAAAATGTCCTAATTCTATTACTACATTTCTTGAGAGTAGCTGATCAATACTAATCTTCTTGCCACTATGAAATGCTAGTCCTGCTTGTCCCCTCGTTAATGGAGATAATCTTCGCAATAACGCCATTTTTGTCTCCATATCATAATATGATCTTAGCGGATGTTTCTCAATCATTTTAACTAATGCTATAAGATTTGGTTCCTCCTCACCAACTAATTCATAATTATCTAAAGTGGTCTCCAAACATAACTTGAATAAATAAGATTGTGGATGAGTGAAATTATATGTATCAGCAAATATGTCTGTTATAAGTGCAATATGCTCATCCCTATTATCAAAATTAAGAGGAAGTATGGGATTAAATGCGTATCCATCTTTAGTACCCGGCTTTATTACAAGTATATCTCCAACTAATCTTTTTGAGTACTCATTATGAAAATCTAGAACTAAAAACTTTATATCTCTTATCTGATTCAATATAGTAATAATAGTCGTTGTTTTACCACTTCCAGTCGCACCTAAGCATACTAAATGATTTTTTAAATTATCTATTCCAATTGAATACTCAATATCATATTGAACACCACCACTACGGATATATCCTAATCTAATCTCACGTGTAGATAGTATACTCGGATTTGGTACATAAAACTCTGGTTGATAGGGTTTTGTAGATTTTGTCGGCTTTGGGAATGTTTCGCTTATAAATACTGGAGGAGGCTCTAAAACTTCACTTTTTGTCTTTAAATTATTCATATATAAAAGTGATATAATATCTTTACCTTTTAACGGGATTAAATTATATGTCGGGAAAACAGCCATAAATGTACTCTTGATAATATCTCTCTTTCTACTAAGATCCTCTTCATTCTCTGCATATGTCAAGACATAACTGCCACTCTCTTCCTTTCCATTAATTGCTTTAGAAGAATATATAAATATCACGGGCACACCTGATTTATGCAAAGCCTCTAGAAGATTTTGATAACTCTTAAATAAATAGTAATACTTAAGTCGATTGTCGATATCTGGAATTTCCCTAGTAATTAAGAGAAAACCAGAAATATATTTTTGCTTACCATTTCTACTAATCTCAACATAATCTTTGTAGGGAACTAAACCATTTAATCTCTTTTTTCTAAATAACCATGTCATTTCTTAAGGTACCTCATTCAGGAAGCCAATAGAATAAAGTTTTAAGTAGCCAATCTAATCCATCCCAAATTTGATTAAAAATGGATTCTAATTGACCTGATACTTTGCTTACAGCACCTATAGCAATAGCTAATCCTAGAAATGCCATAATAATTAATAAAGCCTCTTCTAGTATTTGTACACCTCTTCTTTTCATTTTTCATCCAGCAAAACATAGTAAACTGGAAAAGTATTTATAAACCCACAAGTGTCTTTGTGACAAAAAGCTTTGATAGGATATATATGAGTGAAAAGACTATAGCTGAGTACGGTAACCACCGAGCAACATTTAAGGTTAAAACTATAGACATATAGTAGCTACATATAACTACCGATATTAGACCAAGTAAAAATATCCAAAATCCACTTACCCTAATGACATTAAAGATATTATGCATAATCGTCATTAAACATGGTATAATGGATGAGAGTATAGATACTACCCCCGAAAGTATACTAATTAAAATCTTGCCTCTCCACTTGTAAATTTCTACTATCAACTCCACTTCTCTCATACTTTCAAGATTCTTAACTGTCTCCTCAAAATATGTATATATTTTTTCTATAGGAATTCCTGCTTCAAGAAAATCTCTAATAATTTTTAATTTTTCATTATTTACCTCAATTCCTCTAACAACTTTATTTACATCCTCTCTCAGTTCATAATATCCATTTCTAAATAATTCTATAATACTTCTTTCAAAACTATATCCACTTGATAGTAACTGTAATAACTTAGATAAAATCTCTATGTCCTTATCCTTCATTCATAGCATCCCTCTAGCAAGAATTTCGTAGATAACTGCTTCCATTATGATTAAAAGTGGTATTGAATGAGTTTCTCCCTCAAAAATAAAGATAAAAATTAGGATAGTTATGATGGGAGTGAATATAAGTATCCCTATTATTAACGCAAATTTCCCCTCTATCTTTCTTGATGTTTCCTTTAAAGCTAGTCGTTTACTCAAGTATGCCTGAATTATGCTCAGATCAATTTTCTCCGGTGGTAGTGTAGCAATAAGTTTAAGTCCATTCCTAAGAGTACTTGAAGGTTGAACATCAGCATAATGACTAAGGACGATCCTCGGATCTTCTCCCATGAATACCTTATCCAATAACTTTTTAAAGTCTTCAGAAATGAATGGTATTTTCTTTCTCGATAGATATACTATACCTGGAATAAGTGAACCGAAAACTTTGTATGTAGATACTAATTCGCTGATTACATGAAGTGAGTGCATCTCGAATATTTTCTTAATTGTATGATATTTAAGATTATAATATGAAAATATGTGCCAGTTTATTAGTATAAAAATCCCAAAATAAAATATAATATCTATATGTATGTTTTGTAGGTTTAAATAAAGGACTAGCATTGCTAGAGTGATATTAATTATTAATAATATAGCAGTAAATTTCCGCATACTAGTGTTTAGTCTTTTTAGTGCATTAACATAAATCATCTCAACTTTCCTCTAAATAATTCTTCGTACAAGGTATTCATGACATTAACAAGCGACGGGAGATTATTCCTTTTGTCTAGTAATAATGTGAGTTTGCGTTTTATCGCGTCGTAAGCTACGTAAAACCAGTCTTCATCTAGTAAGTTTTTACTTAATAATTTAGATATAACACGAGATTTATTAAATGGAGTTTTTATTTGAAGTGATTTTATATTCCTTGAATATTCAAATATTGGAACTACATCTATATTATTATCATCGTTAAATCTTAATTCATATATTCCATATACTACCCGTATCAACTCTCTCCTCTCTAGTTTCCTCATCAATACTATAAAATCTAAAGTTTCTAAGCCAGTAACGGGTATTTTATGGTATAAAATCAATCTTCGAATAAAATCGTAGATATCGTTGCTATGCATAGTTTGTATTCCAGATAATCCGCATGTTAATGAGTAAAGCCAAGTTCTAACATCATCATCAGTTAAGATTTCTCCCAGAATTAGGTAATCTGGTGACCTATGAAGTGTAAACGTTACTTGCCACAACCTGCTGAGTGGCGCGATATTAGTAAAAATTTCTGAACGATATCTTACCTGGTGTTTTCCTAAATCACGTTGAGGCACCGACTCAATAGCCTCCTCGATATATATCTTTCTCCATGATGATGGCAAGAAAATATCAATACAATTTAGCAATGTTGTCTTTCCTGAGCCAACTTCACCTATGATTGTTATATTACCCTTGAGCCATGAGGTTAAAATAAGAAATGCAGCTGCATCTATAGTAATCGTCTTATTTTTTATAAGCTCCACTAATGTAAATCTACCCCTCTTTAAATTCCTAAATGAAATTGATGGTCCATCCACACATATAGGGTCCATATCATAATTAACCCTATAATGAAACCTCTTACTAATTAATTCTGATTTTAGTGTTCCTCTTACCCTAATTGCCTCCCTTCCCTTAAATACTTCAAGATACGTTTTTATCGCGTTAATCTCTATAGGAGTTATCGAAATATCAGTATCCAATCGTCCAAACTTTGAATGTAACAAATATATTGTGCTATATGGTCCATCGATAAAAAACTCATCTATATTACTGTCTAGTAATAACGGAGCTATTCTGCTTAAGTTCATGTATTCCCATGTTATTAATTCACTAATTTGCTCATTCTCCTCCTCATCAACAGTAGAAGATATCTTCTTAGATACCCTACCCTTTATTATTGAAAATACTTCATCAAAAGTAAAGTTTTCAATTTCAAGCACTTCCTCCGATACTCTAGTATTCTTTATTATATCACGTATAACTGGTAAATAGGAGACATACTTATAGGGAATTCTTGGTAAATATCTCTTTTCATACTTTAATATATAAATATCAAACGGTCCAACGCCATATTTTTGAGCGTTGTCAATCTCTCCAATCATCAGTTCCAAGAACATTCCATCAAAGTAGTTAGATTGTTAAGAATAAAATAACCCACAAAAATAAGCATATATGCTTATTTTTTATCCTGGCTTTTAATTACATTTTTACTTCAGCTTCATCCTAAGTTACCGCTAGTCTTTAGAATATATCTACAACGAGAAAGACTTATTTTTAAGGTTATTTTCTTGATACCCCTGCTCAAACTACCTCTTTTCCTTTACAATTAACTTAAATCAATTAAAGTTATAGCAGATACTTACCTAAAGGGAAAAATATCTAAAGTTAACATTTTTTGTGGGTTATTTTATTCTTAACAATCTAACTACTTTGATGGAATGTCTAGATTAATCGAGAGTACATTATTAATTGCTATATATACCCTAATAACGTTTGTAGTTGCTATTGTGGTGTTTAGTATGATATTTAGTTTAGGTGATTTAATATGAAAATACTAGAGTATATATTGTCCGATTTTCTTACATTTGTAATTTTGATAATTGTCATTATTGGTATAGGGGTAAAAATCTTTGAAAAAAGACAAGAGTTAGCTCTAAAAGACGAGGAGGCTTCGCTTAATGATTTCCACGAAATTGCGACGAAATTTTCATCCAATAATTATACTATTTACATACTAGCGTCGAATTCTTCACACTACGGTTTTACTTATATTAATGGTTCAGTTGTGAAGAAATTCGGTTATGTTTGGATAAAGGTGAGTAGTTTTGGATAGAGTGCTTGAATCTATCTTTACATTAGTAGTTGCAATTACATCGTTTATTATCTATGTTTTAATTTCTATTGCAGTTATCTCATTAATCTTAGGTGCTTAAATATGGATCGTTATATAGAAGTTATCTTACTATTAATTGTGCTTATTTTAGGGTTAACTGTAACATCTGCTATTGTCTATGAAAGCAAAGTAAAATTGAATTACGAGTTTTATAAACAAAAAACTAGATTAATGGCGTACAAAGTACTACTTCCAATCTATGACGACAATTTAGAGTACCTAAGTAAAATAGTTAATGGAGAGTTTAACAATACATCACTTAAGAATATATTAACAAATCTCGAATTTAATAGATGTAATGTATATATTACTGTCATATATAATTCATCTATTTACAAGTACTCTGTTATTCGAGGAAAATTTAATTACTCTGAGGTTGTATCATTACCCTTCTATATGCATGACAAATGGGGTATAATAATATGCAAAATAGAAGCGGATATATAATTATGTTATCATCTCTCATTGTAATCGCTATAATATTGTCGTACGCGATATTCTTAATCCAGATCTATGCTAATGAGGTAAATAGAGAGAGATGTAAAATGATCCTAGAGGAAACTGTGTGTCTTGTAAAGATTCTTGATAATCAACTAAGATATTTAAATAGCAAGGGATATAGAGAAGATACCTTATTAAATATATTATCTAAGTTTACAGAGAAAATGCAGGGGGAATATCATATTAAGTGGGAGAAAATGGGTGATAATACTTATAAAATTTATTTATATTCTCTAGAAAAGGGTATAATGATTTCATTCCCTTTTTCTTTTTCTAATGGATAAATTTGTTGCATCATGTATTTTATAGTAGTCTATAACTCTTTCTCTAATTGTATATTCACTAAGATTAGTTATCTGACTTAGTATCCTTTGTGAGAAGAATGTTCTTCTTTTTTCATTTAAAGACAATATTAGTTCGGCAATATATACGAGACATGCAGCAATTGTTCTTTTTCCTTTTCCAACTATCCAGCGTTTATCAGCAGTCCTATATGTATCTAGAGCTTGATTAAACAATTTAGTCTGGTATACAAAAACATCACTATAAATTTTTCTGATTTTTTCTAATACCTCTTTATGAATTATTAGCCTATGTATTATTGTCATCAACTCTTGTTCTATGGTAGTAACTTTCTTATACCTAAGTCCGAGATTTTTTGCTTCTTCAAGAATATAAATCAATTTTCTTCGACCAAGATTATAACCTAACTTTCCTAGGACTTTCAGTATATCCTTAATATCTAATGGATAGCTATGTTTAAGGATTGCTAGATATATTGCTGCAAAAGTCATATACGTTCTTCTAACTCTGCCCTTCCTCTTTTTCAACATACTAGCAAGAATTCTCCTAGCATCGATCCTTATCTTATCCGGAATGTTTAATCCTTGGCATATCATGTCTATCATATGCTGATACGTTAGTATCGTTGACTTACTTCTCCGATGTTTACTCCTAGAAATTCTGTATACAATAAACCTGCTTCTCTCAATATTATTGTCATCATGAAATACTGGAATATACTGTATACCTAGAACTGTCCCACAATCAATACAAATATACTCTCCATCTATAAGTCTGACTCTCTCAGAACCACAGTTGTCACATCTTAAAGTATAGGTATCCACTAGTTAACCCTACTTCACCTCATATAATGTTATTAATATATTTATAGTACTAAGAGCTAAATTCAACTTTAAGGAATTTTCATTCTAAAGTACCTTTTTGTATACCAAGAGAGTTATCTTAAAGTATAAACTACTGTTTGTAGTAATATTAATTTTAATGATTATATCTTAGATTCGTTTATTTCATTATATAAGTGGGGATAATGAGTATGATGGCAAGTCAACAGTTTAGAAGAGAATTTGGGATGTTTTTAGATCAAGAGATTGTAGTGGAGCTAGCGAACGGCCAAGTTGTTAAAGGTGTACTTAAAGCCTATGACCCAGATACTTTCTCGCTAATTTTAGAAGATGCTGTAATAAAGGATGAAGTTTACAAATTCATAATGATTAATGGATCAATAATTTCATTGATATACCTAAAGGAAAAGAAAGTTGATCTAGAAAAGTTAGCTAAGAGACTAGAGGAAGTATTTCCAAATCTCGTAGAGTATAAAAGGCCCCTAGGTGTAATTGTTGTTATGAATAAGATTAGAGTTACTGAGAAAGGAGTGGAAGGAGAAGCTGGTCCTGCGTATGATAGAGTGAAAAAGATATACGAAGAGTTTATTGCAAGTAGTTAAATCTAAGCATAAAGTCCGGTGCCCCTATCATCTTTTTGATTAATAACACGAGTTATTTTCTCAATAGAGACTGCTTTTTCAAATAAAGTTCTTGTAGATACTTTCAGATTAAGTAGCTTACATATTTCCTCAACAGCATGCGCTGAAGCTTTTAAATCTTCGATACCTGCTTCAGCGAATGCTAAAACACCAATAGATGGTACCTTTAATAAGGTTGCATAATGAAATGTGATTGCAAGCGGACCTAATAATCTGATTTCTTCATTAAGGATATGTTTAGGAATACCAAATTTCGCTATCCAAGCATTATTGACTATCATTTTTACAGGGGGATCTGATGGTGTTCTTATAGATTTATCCAATCCACCTACCAAAACAAATCTCTCTACACCTTTATTTATACACCATTCGATAAATTTCTTTAATAGTAAATTTGTTTCTTCACTAACTGACAGATCCTCGAAAACAGGAATAAGAATATCCCTATATTGATAAATCTCATATGGATGATGTATGATCCCGCTTTTAACTAATATGTATGGTGGAATATGTATGGTATCGATAACTCCAATTAACTCTGCATTCAACTCTGTTATTATATGCATAGTAGTTATATATCCTACGTACCCGAAGCCTTTAAATCCCATTATAGCATTTTTAGCACTTATCTCCTTAAATAACTTAATCTTCATTTCTACTACACATCCTTACTATAACTATATTTTTACATAAATTTCATTATTATTTTCAGTAGATAATAGAATGTTTATATAGCTATATAACTCTAGGTGATTAAATGTTAAAAATTAAAGTATTAGGTGCCGCTGAGATTATCGGAAGAGCAGCTTTCTTAATTGAATATAAAGGAAAGAAACTTTTATTAGATTACGGTGTTGAGTTAACAAGACCTCCAAAATTCCCACTCCACACTAAGCCTAGAGAATTAAGTGGACTTTTAATTACACATGCCCATTTGGATCATATGGGTGCAGCACCATATATCTATACAAGTATAAATGTACCTCTTTACACTACAAAACCTACAATTGACCTCTCAGATCTTCTTATTAGAGATTTTCTTAAGTTATCAGGTGAATACCTACCATATGAGTATTTGGATTTTATATATATGAGAAATTCGTGGAATCAAGTATTTTATAGAGAAGAAATTGAAATACCAAATACAGATTTTACAATCGAGTTTTTAGATGCTGGACATATACCTGGTAGCGCGCAAATAGTGATTAACGCTGGAAAACATAGGATTTTATACACTGGAGATATAAATACATATTCTACAAGACTACAAAACCCTGCTGATCTTCATTATAAGGATATTGATATCGCAATTATAGAAAGTACATATGCAGATGAGCTTCATCCAAATAGAAGGCAGTTAGAAAAGAAATTTATCGAAAGAATAGAGGAGATAGTTGATAATGGAGGGGTTGCATTAATTCCAGCATTTGCTTTAGGAAGAAGTCAAGAAGTTCTTCTAATATTATATCAAAGGGGCTTTAAAGGGCTAATTTCAATTGACGGCATGGCAATCACAGCGACAAACATACTACTAGAAGGAGAGAATAAGGATTATCTTAAGGACGCTACTGCACTAAAAAAAGCCTTTAGAAAAGCAAATAAAATTAAAAAGTGGAAGGAGAGGAAAAGGATAGTTAAGGAGCCAGGTGTCATAATCGCTCCTGCAGGTATGTTAGGCGGTGGAGCAGTCGTTTTCTACATGAATAGAGTTTATGAAAACGAGAGAAATGGCATTTTTCTTGTAGGTTACCAAGCTCCAGGCACTCCCGGTAGAGTTTTGTTAGAGGAGAAAGTAATACTACGGGGGTCAAAACCGAGAAAGGTTAAATCACAAGTATATAACTTTAGATTTTCATCCCATACAGATCAAAGAGGACTAGAGAAAATAATATCAAAATTTAATTCTGATACTAAAGTTATTATTGTGCATGGTGAACCTGAAGGTAGAGCAACTTTAAAAGCTATATGTGAGAGTAAATATTCAATTGAAGCATATTTACCTAAATTGGGTGATGAATTTGAATTCAGTTAAAATAATTGCAATTGACAATGCAATATACACGATAAATGATGTAAAGGAAGATATTGAAAGTGCATTAAAGTTCTTTTTCGATCCAAATACCTATTCATTAGAGTTTATTGAACTAAAGAACTACGTATTACAGGTCGATAAAGATAGAGGTCAGGTGAATGCCATGAAAATTATAAATATTGTAGACGAGGTTAAGGAAGTTACACAAAAAAGTGGAGATTATGTCTTATACATTGTAGACGTAGATATTTATATACCAGGGATGAATTTTGTATTTGCACTTGCTCATCCACGTCAAAAAAGGGTTGTGTTAAGCTTATATAGATTAAAGAGAGATTACTACGGATTGAAAATGGCTAGTATTGATAAATTTAAAGAGAGGGTTTTCAAAGAAGTACTACATGAATTTGGTCATATATTTGGGTTAAAGCATTGCGACAATCCTGATTGTGTAATGTCCTTCTCAAATACACTGGTAGATGTAGATAAAAAGCTACCTATGTTCTGTAAGGAATGTCTACTAAAACTCAGGGACGTGTTAAATTACAATTTACCTATTTAATCCCATATGTCGCCTTTATTTATCTCATATACAGTAATCGTATTTATTCTCCTATTTACTCCACTGTTTTTCAATGCACATGTTTTATTAAATTATCTACCACCTAAAATATTACAGTCAGCGGGTAGCGCTTTTAGCGCAGTAACTAACTCGATATTATTTCTTTCTTTAACAGTTCTATTCGGCATCATCCTACTTCTTCTTCTTAAAAAACCAGTTCTTCTACGATATATTCTTATCTCTTTAATTCTCTATATAACCTTTAGTGTTAGCTTTTATTACCTCTCTCTAATCACAATAATTACTAACTTAAGTTTTTCCATTATGATGCTACTTAGTTTTATGCTAACTCTAATCATACTAATTTCTTTAATAAAAAATATTCATGTTATTTATTCCATGTGTTTACTAATTATCATGATAGGACTAGGTGTCATATTTCACTTCTTAATAGATATCCCCACAGAAATCGGAATATTACTAGTATACTCTCTATTTGATTACTTATCAGTCTCTAAGGGCTTTCTAAAAAGAATGTTTGAAGCTAAAGGATCTTCAGTAAATCCCATAAATCTGCTAGTAGTTAAGATTGGCAAATTTGGAATTGGAACTGGGGATATAGTTTTCTATTCCATGTTATTATGTCTCGGCATGTCGCTATATAGCATATATGGATATTTAACAACCTTAGTATGCCTGCTCATCGGCCATACACTTAACCTAGCATTATTACGTAATTTCAAAATTATCCCTGCATTACCTATCCCTGTAATTTTAACCTTAGCATCTCTATACATCTTAAGCTTAATTTAGTATTCGATTACTTCAACTTTAACATGTTTTAATAATTCCTCTAAATCCTTCTCGTTATCTAGCTTTAAGGTATACAATCTTCTTTTAGTTCTAATTTTAATTTTAATATATTTTGGCATTCGGTTAACTACAATTACCTTTTGGGCGTAGGGAAGTTTCTCTAAGAACTCTTCCTTACTTTTAAGTTCCATAGGCATATTGAACTTCACCTCTAAAGTCTTTTCTTTTCTAAATATAGCAGTGCAGAGATTAAAAATTTTATATTATTCCAGTAAACAAGGCTTTTAATGAAAATACTTGACAAATTAATTAAGGATAAAAAGAGCTAGTTAGAATAATTGGAGAATGTTAAATATTTTTAAGGTATGTAGCTTTAAGAATAATACTACTGGGTAATAGTATATTCTTGATGGAATATGTATATTGAAAAGTTTGAAGAAGGAAATTTTAATGTTGGTAAGCGTATCTTCAAAGATGGCGGTGTACTCATATATCCTACGGACACTGTTTATGGATTAGGTGGAGATCCATTTAGAGAGGAAGTTGTAAATAAAATTTTAAACCTTAAGGGTAGATCGCAAAAGCCACTACCAATCTTAATTGATGATGTAAAGAGAGTTCAAGACATAGCTTTCGTAGATAAAAAAGTATTATCTTTCATGGTTTCTGTATGGCCATCAGCATTAACTATAGTAGTAAATGCTAGCATTAAGATTCCTGCTTGTCTTCATAGTGATACTGTAGGCTTAAGAATTCCAAATGATGAAATACTACTAAAATTCTTGAGTAAAATTGGCGGATATATTATAGGTACATCCGCAAATCCAACTGGAAAAAAACCTGCTACAAACATTAATGAAGCTATTAGATACTTTGGTAACCTTGTAGATATATATTATGATGGTGGGGTAAGAGATAAAAAGGCGTCAACAGTAATTAAATTTATCGATATGAAAGCAGTTAAGATCATAAGAATTGGTGAGTATCCTATCAATCAACTAAAGGCTTTATTATATAAACATGGTCTTGAGGTGTTGAAGAATGAAGTTTAACTTAATTGCAACTTGTAATAGATTTATGGAGTTTAATGCAGCTAGGGAGCTGGAAAATATCTTATATATGATAGGTGACGAAGAGGCGTCTGCATGGGAATCTAAAGTCTCTGGCCTTATTTTAGCAAAAACTAGTTTCAATCCTCATAAGGCTATAAATAAAATGAGGCAATTATTGCGTGAAAAGCCTTGGGAGTTTCATTATCTTAAGCGTATAATTCCCATTGACCGTGTAGTAAAAACTGACTTAGAAGCTATTAAAGAAGTTTCTCTTCAGCTTGCAAAGAATATACCAAGTAACTCTACATATAGAATTACCGTCGAAAAAAGATACACACAACTACATAGGAGGGAAATAATTAATTATATAGCACCACATATCAATGTAAAAGTTGACTTGGAAAACCCACAATATATATTACTCATCGAAATTGTTGGTAATCAAACTGGTATTTCCCTACTAAAGAGTAAAGAAGAAATATTGAATGTCCAAAAAGAACTAACTAAATAAATCTTCTATGTCTCCTTTTCTATTTCAATTCTTAACTCCGCTTGTTTTTCTAAAATTACACTACATAAATTGTCATAAACTTTGAGACCAAGTTTGTCAGCTACTTCCTCCTCAGAACCATAAGTTACTGTTGGTAATATTGTAACTCCCATTTTTCTGAGCTTTCTAGCTATTTCTTGACTTACATCTTTATTACATATCCCTATCAAAAGTAATTTTTCAGCTTCAGGATTACCTCTAACTAATGCATCCTTTATTTGCCTCTCACAAACTAGTAGAGCTAAAAGTCTTAATCCTACATTTTTTATCCATTTTTGATGTTCTTCTAACTCTAATAAATAATATACAGCATTAATAATTTGATCATCACAAAATATGGCTCTGCTATCTACTAATGTAATTATACATGTACTACGCAGTTCTTTTAAAATCCTATCTGGATCTACTTTACCACGTGAAATCTGCATAATAATAACAGTCTTATCGATGTATTCTGGCTTAAGTACCTTCATCAGATTCAACCTTTAGAAAACTAGAAATTACCTGGTTATATTTTTCATCCTTTGCTAAAACTGGCTTGAATTTATCCCATTTCTTCATTTTATATACTTGATATGCTGTTTCTACTCGTTCCCATGGAAATATTATCCATGCTGAAGTCTTTTTAACGTAAAAGTCTACACGTGCTTTATTCCAGGGTTTTACATATATCACAGCTACATAAACGTCCTTTGCTCCTTTCTCTCTAACGTGCTTCTCAACTTCAATTATTGTTTCACCAGTATCAGCTACATCATCTACTAACAAAACTGTTTTTCCAGTTAAGTCTTCTGAAATCGGGCTTACTATTACAGGTTTATCCATCCTCTGCTTTGGTCCAAGATAAAAACCGGCAGCTACTATCTTAATATCTGGAATTAAAAGAAAATCTGAGAGAAATCTTGCTGGAATTAGCCCTCCCCGTGAAATTCCGACTATTACATCGATTTTAATATTACTTTCTTTTATCCTCTTTGCAATCTCCGCTAAATCGTTATATATTTCCTCGATGGTTGGGGCTTCAAAAGTTATTTCCTCTCCCAATTTTCCTCACATATTAAGGATTATATACTAGTAATTAAGAAATAGTAATTATTACCCTCCATGCGTAATATTTATGATTAATATCTCGTCATTTTCATTTAACTCAGTATCCTCATCATTCAATACACTTATATCAAGTCCATTAACCACCACTACGTTATGGCTAAAAAAGTCATTAAGTACCTCTTCCATGTCTTCCTTTCTCGCTTTAAAAGAAAATTTTCTCTTAAAGAACTCTGCTAAATCTCTTACCTTGTTTCCCTTAATTTCCTTAAGACTAATAGTTAATTCATTTCCTGTAACTATTCTTAATGGACCTTTAACCCTAATTCTCATGGTAATCAACTAATAGTTCCAATAAATACTTCTTCTTCATATATTCTATCATCTATAGTAATGCCCTTACCAAGTTTCTTGAAGGTCAAGCGATTTAAGTATCTTAATGCTTTCTCTACTTTATTAATTCGCAGTAAACTAATAGGTATATTTACGCTTAATATTCTTACCGGAATAACATGACGAGTGAATTTATATGTAAATTTCTGTCCACTATGAATATAGTCTATAATCTCCTTTTTCTCAAGTTTTCTATATCCTATAACTATTCCTTGAGCGTTTCTCCCCTTCTCCTCGGTAATAAATTGAGCATTAGCTGAAAATCTCTCTAAGATATTTGAGATAGTAGCTAGATCCAAATCATCTTCATATAATATAGCACTATCGTGATGATAGAAACCTACCCCTACATACCCACTATCTAATGCATCTAAAAAATCCTCATAACTCATTGGCCGTGCTTTCTGTTTAATTCTTCTAGATATATAACTAAGAGATACATTTTTAACTACGCGAAACCATCTCTTAACAATTATCGAATCATCAAAGTAATCTACATCGATGGCTGGTATTAGCTCGATACCCAGTTCCTTTAACGCAAGTACCCTATGGGCACCATCAATTACAAAATTTAGTTTTCCATCTGCAACTATAGGATCAAATATTACGTTATCTCTTTTTATTTTCTTGATTAATGTATTAAGCATTTGAGGGATTACCTTCTCATGTATACGAAGAGAATCTACCTTTAACAGAGATAATTTAATGTTAACATCATCTAGCTTTAAATTAATATATCCGACACGCGATGAGTCTACATTCGACATAAACCCAATATATAATTATGTGTATAAGGTTATCTATTAAAAATGGGTAATACTATAGATACCTTAAAATTTTATCACTAAAAATTCCCACGGTTAGTCGGTATAAAGTCAATATTCAAATGTAAGAGATGTGGCTTCACTTTTAATGCTCAGTACGTTGCTTGTCTAAACCTCTTCTCCCGCTCCAATGACGGCGAAGTAGCCAACAGGAGCGGGGGCTAATCATCATATCCCGTAAGATCGCCCAAGTGGTGGCTGTCAATGTAGCCCCTAATGAACCACCAAAGGAGATGAAGTGGTTGAGGGGGAAGCCCGTGCAGGTTACTAAAATACTCGTAGTTACCAAAAGATAAAGCACGGGCAACCACTATGAATGTATACGGAAAAAAGGAATGAATATTATATTGTATCAAAGTATGTAAGGTTAGCAAAATACATGTTTTTCAGATTGTATAGACTCCCTAAAGGGTAAGGAGTTATCCCTGGTTTTTTATGATTAATTATTGGCGTTATCTTGATGCATACCTCGCATAAATAATGAATATATGCATATTTATTAAGTTCCGTAATTATATTTTGTGTACTACAATTATGTCTGTTCCGTTTGATATTGGGCGATTTATAATTTATCCAGGTAGGAAAATTTATGGTTTTTTAGTTACGTCCAAAGTTAAGCCTGGTGTTTTAGCTACAATATCTTCTATACTTTCTAAATATAATGTTACAATTTTATACCTATCGTTTTCCAGATTTATCACTACACCCACAAGAAAAGTTACTGCAATAGCATTTTGCGACTTTACTGAATCAACGGTCTCTCCTGAGAATTTGGTAAAGGAGGTAGAGAAATTAGAATTTATAGAAAAAATAGAGATTATTAAGCCAAGAATTGATGGTTTTATGTCAGACTATAAGTCTTTCCCTCTAAAAATTAGGGAAAACAGGGCTGTTATTATTCGAGATATAGGATATAAAGGATTACTTGTAGGTATTAGAAAACGATTTGGATCAGCGGCTGAAGCTTTTCTATACTACTTAGGTTTTGAAGCTGGAAGAGAATATGGTAAAGATCATAAGAAAATGGCTAAGGAACTTGGTATAGAGGATCCCGCCAAAATTTACGATATTATTAGCGCTACAATGTTTAACTCCGTGGGGTATGGTCGTATGGAAACAATAAAATTTGATAGTAAAAAACCCTATGCATTAATAAGGGTGCATCATAGCTTTGAATGCGAATTAGAACGAGGCGTAAATAAACCCTATAGTCATTTAGTTCGAGAGATGATTGCAGGCGTAATAACCGAACTTTTAGGTAAAGAAATGCATGCCGAAGAAATTAAATGTATAGCTAAAGGAGATCCATACTGTGAATTCGAAGTTATACAAAAAACACAAATTAAAAAATCATAAATATTCATCGTACTTCATGTCATTTTCGAAAAATTTACTAACAATATTATCAATAGATTTCCTTTTTCAATGTATAATCCATTTGTGATATAAATTAATTAAGTGGTTGATAAAGCATACGTTTTATATTAACCTTTAGACAACCAGCTCCCTAAGCTCCTCTTTAGATGGAATGCAGTCCTCTCACCTTTCTCAACACGGTCAGCAGACCAGTCGAGAAGATCTCTAGAAACATTCACATTAATTTTATTCCTACGCAACCACGTTTCAACGACGCCAATATAGTTTCTCATTGTGTTGGAAGTTATCTTTTTCTTATAGTAGGGATACTCAATATACTCATTAAGAACATCTATAATGTTAACCCTACCATCCCTAATCTCACTTAAAAAGATCAAGTGGTCTACCAAAAGACCTAAAATCCATAAGAAAATACGAGTTATTCTTCAAACTCTTATAACTCTCACTCCTCAACCAAAGCTTAGCAACATAATTAAGAACACTAAGATTCTCGTCCAAAAACAACCTTCAACACTAGGTTTATATATCAATCTCGTTAAAAATAAAGTATAATTATTAATTATATATGCATTATTCATCATATATTGGCGTCATCTTGGTGCATGTTCGTCATTAAAATCAGCGTAGGTCAGTTTAATCATCCGCCATAACAAAATAATTTTACAAGGGAATATTAACTTTATATAACCTTCTAACATTTTCTAATACTTGCCCAGATAATTCTAAAGGATCGACTTTCAGTATCTCTGATAGCTTAATAATTACTTCACGCACAAATTGAGGTTTTGTTTCTAATCCAGTAAATTTTCCAAAAAATCTCACAGGACCATCTGTTTCTGTTAAAATCAAATCCTTAGGTACTAATGAAGCTAATTTCATGATTCTCTTCGAATATGTTACTGACGGTGTAAATGATACATAATATCCTCTCTCAACAACTCTATTTAGAATTTTTTCGTTATCGCTGAACCAATGGAACTGTACATCCTTAACGTTAAATGTTGATAGCATCTCCAATACTTTATCAGCCGCTCTTCTAGAATGAACTTGCATAGGTAATTTATACTTTTCAGCAAGTTTAATCATATATACAAAAACTTTCTTCTGAGCAGACCATTTTTCCTCTGAAGTTTCCTCAATATACTTCCTGTCAAGTCCAACCTCGCCAATACCAATTATCCTGTCAGCATTTTTATCAAAAAATTCCAAGAATTCATTTATATCACATCTCGAATAAGTGGCTGTCCACGGATGAATTCCTATTAGTGGATATACTAGATCATAATACTTCTTAGAGATTTCTAAACATTTCTGAGCAGTTAGTAAGTCCTCAGAGACACAAAATATCGCAACAACGTTATTCTTGATAGCCTCATGAATCAAGGAATCTATGTCATCATATTCATAAAGATGAATATGCGTATCCACAAGCTTCATTATATAAACACCTCATTATTCTAAAGTCTCCAAAGATAATTTTTAGCTAAAGAGTTCTATAATTAATTATTGGAGGGTTCAGATATGGTGGAGTTGCCAAGAGCACCTGTTCATAGGGTAATGAAAAGCACTGGAGTGGAAAGAGTGAGTGATAAAGCTGTCGATAAGATGATTGAGTATATTGAAGAAGTAATAAAGGATATAACTCTAAAGGCTAAGAAAGCAGCTGAAAAAGCAGGTAGAAAAACAATAACTGCGGAGGATATAGAGTTTGTTATTGAGATACTAAAAGGTTAGATATTAGTTTAGAAGTAGAGGAAAATACTAAAAAATTCCCAGAGAATCAGAATATTGGTCGCTTATCCATAAAATAGAGTAGAACTTAGAAATTTTTTCCCATGTATTTTTATATGACTTAATTAATGAAGTGTATACATACTTAATTCAAGTATATTCTCTCATCTTTATGTCCCTCAACTAAAACTTAAATACAGTTTCTTTATTACAATAAAGTTTGGAGAAGCTCCGGTGGTCTAGCCCGGCCAAGCCCTCTTTAAAGGTGGGCTTGGGATACCGAACGGACACACAAGCTTGTGTGTCCGTGTAGATGCCTCTCGAGCCGGTGGTCCCGGGTTCAAATCCCGGCCGGAGCACCACTTTCCCTATCCCATTCTTTTTTGCAGCTTTCTCCAATAACAGTGATTTTTCTTCTTCAAACTTTTTGCTTGGAAATGAGGAGAAATAGCACTTTCTAAAAAATATTTAATTATCTTTATTTATCCTTGTTAATTTATGAGGTGAAATCGTGAAGACGACTGTTTCTGTAATCAAAGCTGATATAGGTAGTTTAGCTGGACACGTTATTGTCCCAAAAGAATTAATAGAATTTGCAAGCAAAAAACTTGAGGAGCATGTTAAAAGTGGATTAATTAATAGCTTCTATATAACAAACGCAGGCGATGATCTCCAACTGATCTTTACGCATAATAAAGGTGTCGATAACGAGGAAATACATAAGATGGCATGGGATGTATTTAAAGAAGCAACAGAAAAGGTCTCCAAACCACTAAAGCTATACGCCGCAGGACAAGACCTATTGAAAGACGCATTTTCAGGTAATGTTAGGGGAATGGGCCCAGGAGTTGCAGAAATGGAGTTTACTGAAAGAAAAAGTGATCCTGTCGCCATCTTCATGGCAGACAAAACTGAGCCTGGAGCCTGGAACCTACCATTATATAGAATATTCGCTGATCCATTTAATACTGCCGGATTAGTTATAGATCCAAAAATGCATGATGGTTTTAAGTTTACAGTTTTTGACGTACTTGAGGGTAAGGAAGTCACGCTAAATACGCCAGAAGAATCATATGATTTACTAGCACTAATAGGTACAACCAGCAGGTATGTAATTAAGGAAGTAAGAAGAAAAAGTGATGATGAAATCGCAGCTGTAGCGTCAATTACGAGATTATCATTAATTGCAGGAAAATATGTAGGTAAAGATGACCCTGTCTTAATTGTACGAGCTCAGTCCGGATTTCCTGCGATGGGAGAAATATTAGAGGCTTTTAGCTTCCCACATCTAGTTGCTGGTTGGATGAGGGGAAGTCACGCAGGACCGATGATTCCAGTACCATTAAAATACTCTAAAGTCAGCCGTTTCGATGGCCCACCACGGGTCATAGGTTTAGGTTTCCAAATAACTAACGGTAAATTAATAGGACCTGTAGATTTATTCGATGATCCTGTATTTGAAGTTGTAAGAGAATGGGGCTGTACAATTGCTGACTACATGCGTAGACATGGACCTTTCATGCCGCATCGTCTTGGGCCAGATGAAATGGAGTATACAACGCTACCAAATGTACTAGAAAAGTTAAAGGATAGGTTTAAGTAATTACCTAATTTCAAAATTTCTTAATAGAATATAATAGCCCAATTTTTCACTTTTTACAAAGTCAACAACCGTATATCCTTTCCCCTTAATATAATGTAGCATCGCTTCCCTAAGAATTAATCTCCACTTTATAGCTAACTGGGGATCCTGATTCCTAATTTCCCCTATCCTTAGTGGTATTGGAATTGAGATACAATCTTCATCAATATCGTATATCACTCTTGTAGGTGTATAGTTATTAACATGAATCACTAGATTTTTTACTTCACTATAATATGGTCCTTTTCCGTCTAGCCTATTTTTAACCCAGTTACTTTTAATCCACCACTCAGCTAACAATCTATCAGTTGGTAAATTTTTATTTATTTCATCATCTAAGTAACCATAATGGTTAACTAAGTATGTTCTCGCGATAACCGAAAGCTTACGTATGTTGAAGTACGCATTTAATCCTTGTAGTGGATCAAACGTCCATATTATCAAGTCTAGCCCTTTTGCAATACACTCCTCCCGTTGCTTCAATTTTAATTTAGCGCCAATACCCATATTCCTATACTTCGGGATTACTGCTAATTGATGAGAGTAGTGGCATACCTTACCTTCATAAATCGCGGGTAACCCAAACACATATCCTACAAGTTCCTCATCTACATATGCACCTAACAATACACCGCCAATAAACTTTCCAGCAATGTAGATATGATGAGGCACTATATCATTAGTTCCCCAAGTCTTAGACTCAACAATACTAAGCTTCTTGATCTCATCGGGATCCTCTAATTTTTTAATTATAAGCATATATATCACCTTTATTGATCTAAAATGAAGACGCCAACGCTTATTGTAAATCTAAAAATATATGAAAATGCTTTAGGATTAAATGCCTTACGATTCTGCGAATATGCATCAAAGTTGATGCATGAATATGACGTAGGGGTATATGTAGCAGTAAACCCAATTGACATAAGATTATGTGTCAAAAAGTTTAGAGAGGTTGTATTTTCTCAAAATGCGGATACTGTAGGCTATGGTGCAAAAACTGGCCATATATCCATTGATGTACTCTATAACTTAGGCGTCAAGGGTACATTGATAAATCACTCCGAGTTTAAAATTAATCACTCAATTATTAGAGAGGTAGTTGATACAGCTAACAAAAGAGGTATCTACACTGTAGTATGTGCAGATAGCGTTACAGAACTGGAAAAAATGATTAACTTAGGTATAAAACCTACGATGTTTGCTATAGAGCCTCCAGAACTTATAGGAACGGGGAGGTCTGTTTCAAAGTATAAGCCGGAAACTGTAATTAATGCTGTGAAATTATGCAACAACAATGGTATTAACGTACTCTGTGGAGCCGGGGTCTCAAATGCAGATGATGTAAAAGCAGCTATAAACTTAGGTGTTGCTGGGGTCTTAGTAGCTAGCGGAATTGTGAAGTCTAGTGACCCATATAATGTTATGGAGAGTATGATTAAAGCAATGCTTTAAATAGTGGCGGGCCCGCCGGGATTCGAACCGGGACCTCAGTTTCCAGAGAAAAAGGAGGTCTAAAGTACTTATCTCTAATTTCTTAGGTTACCTTTTTAAACAAAATTATCTATATCATCTATGATAGAAAGATAATATACTGTTGTAAAAAATCGGCCCCGTAGTCTAGCCAGGATAGGACACCCGATAGTAGGGCCTAAAGCCGGCCTCCGGAGCCGGAGACCCGGGTTCGAATCCCGGCGGGGCTACCAATCATTTTTCCTTATTAACAATTCTACCTAAGAAGGTGTAAAGGAGAAGAAGGAAGGTTGAGGGGATGTTATCTCTGTTTTTTCATTTTCCTTCCAACACTGAATCCCACTTTATGCAAAACTTTTTAGCACTATACACTCTAAGCTCCATATACATCCTTTTTTCTCTTTACTCTTCTCTTATCAATTATAAATTCTTCTCCTGCTCTGCTATTTCTACGTATCTCGCTTGCTATGTTGAGTCTCTTCAATAATTTTTATACGTAAATGAGAAGTACTAAGGTTACTATTCGATAGACTTACGGTATGGTGGCTGTAGCATCCATCTGCATCAAGAAGCCCTCGGAGAAAAGCAATTATCGTATCTTCACTATTAACATACTTTGACAATATAGATGTGTTTCCTCTATTCACTTCATTTTTAAGCATTTTGAGAAATACCGCTAATGCCATGCACTTTATTTTACATTGGTATCTCATATTAGAGTTAGTATGAGGATATACCCGGGCAGGCCTCCCTAATAAGATACTTAACTTTTAGCAAATTCTTCTGAGAATTCTGAGTCCCTAACCATTAACTGAATAATGTAGTGTCGTGGCTTTGATACAATAGTGCCATCTCCAATTATACTTCCAATTATGTATGCTAACTCTCAAACGGGTAAAGCATGGGGGAAGGTCGTCTACCTAACATGCTAGGTTGGCTAAGCCACTCCTAGCAGAGGTTAGGGTAGACTCGCTCCACAAAAGCAAAAACAACTAAAATAATAAAATATGGGTTGTACTATAATCTCTCTATCTTGGCTGAGCTACAGGCCCCAAAAATAACTAAAAATCCATCTACTTTATATGTCACCATAAATTTATCAATACACTCATAATAGATTTACGTAACTAGTCAGTACCATATGAAGCAAGGAAATTTGTAAGGAAAGTAAATAAGTGAACTGGATATTTAGTAGTCTCTACCATTATTAAAAATTTTTATATAAAGTTAGGAAATTTTCTCATTCGATGGACTTCTTAGATCTATATTTGGAAATTAATAGGGAATTAAGCAGTGTTTTATCTAGCTTAGGGCTTAAAGATGTAGAGCCGATAATAGAGATACCTCCTGATAAAAGGTTTGGAGATTTTTCTACACCATTACCCCTTAGATTAGCAAAAGTTCTCAAGAGAAATCCGTGGGAGATTGCTGAAGATTTTATTAAAAAAATCGATATTGGTGATATCCTTAATAAGATGGAGATTGCTGGTGCTGGATATATAAATTTCTATGGAAATCGTACTTTAATGTACACTCAGTTTATAGATTCTCTATATAGTAGTGGTGTCAGTGCACTTAAGGTTAATCTAGGAAATGGTTTAAAAGTGAGAATTGAACATACTAGTGTAAATCCAAATAAAGCTATACACGTTGGCCATGCTAGAAATATGATTCTAGGTGATGCTCTAGCTAGGATTTTAAAAGCAACTGGATACAAAGTAGACATACTTAACTATATTGATGATACTGGGGTTCAAGTTGCCGATGTTATACTAGGATTCAAGTATTTAGGATATGTAGTTGAAAATGACCAATTGCCATTTGACCAATATTGTGGAGATGTAGTCTACGTGAAGGCTAATGAAGCTATTGAAAACAATCCAGAATTACAGGAAAAAAGAAAAGATATCTTAAGAAAAATTGAGGAATGCGATCCTGAAATTTCAAGGTTTGCTCGAGAGATCTCAGATAAAGTTTTAAGGAGACAATTATTAACAGCATGGAGGTTAGGTGTAGAGTACGATTATTTAGTCTGGGAATCCGATATTATAAGAAGCAAGTTGAAGGATATGGGTATGAAGTACTTATCAAAGAGTGAATACGTCAAGATTCCGGAGGAGGGAAAGTATCGTGGCTGTGTTGTCGTTGAGGTATCCAAGATAGATGAATTTAAAGGAGAGTCAGACGAGGTTTTAGTGAGAAGTGACGGTACTTTAACATATCTTTGTAAGGATATCTTTTTTGCAATGTGGAAACTGGGATTATTAAATGTAAAACTGAAATTCATCAAGTATATCAATCAACTCTCTGGAAAAACTCTATACTCAACAGATATGAAGAATGGTGTTGAAATGGATATAGGTGGATGCGATTACTCTATTAATGTCATAGGTAGTGAGCAGAGAAGACCTCAGTCAATACTAAAATATGTTTTGTCAAGCATTTTCGGTAGGTCTGTATATGATAGATATATCCATTATGCTTATGAAGCAGTGGTACTAAGCAAAGAGACTGTAGAGAAGTATTTGGGGCTAGAGGCTACAAAACGTATACAGAGGATGTCTGGGCGTAAGGGTATATTTATAAATGTAGATCCCTTCCTTGATATGCTCAAAAACGAAACTTACAAGTTAGTAAAAAGTAGTAATCCAGATATAGATGATGAGGTCGCTATGGATATTGCTGAAAAAATAGCGATATCAGCACTTAGGTATAGTTTATTGTCAGTTGATAGAGACAAAATTGTAGTTTTTGATATTAACAAGATGCTAGATATTAGAGGGGAATCTGGTGCATACATCCTATATTCCTATGCTAGAGCGATGAGTATACTACGTAAAGCCAGTTCTTCGGGGAACCCTCCCTTGAATGTTAACTTAATGAATGAACATGATATTAATCTCATAGATCAACTTTTAAAATTTAGATATACACTTTATTTATCTGCAAAAAATCTTGAGCCTAAGATATTGTGTAAGTACCTATATGACTTGGCAAAGATATTTAATGATTTCTATGAAAAGAATCCAGTAATAAAAGCAGAAGAACCTGTAAGAAATAACCGCCTATTACTTGTTCAAGCGTTTATTGATGTTATGAAATATGGAGCAGAATTATTAGGTCTAAAGCTGGTTGAGAGGATGTAAAGGAATCAGAGTAAGAAATTCTCAATGATATATTTAGCAATTGCATATGCTAATTTTGGTGGAACTGATTCGCCGACTTGATTATACTGCTGCTCTCTTCCTCCATGGAAAAGATGATTATCTGGATAGCTCATCAGTCTAGCTTGTTCTCTAACTGATATGAGCCTATTTTCAAATGGGTGTAGAAATCTTGATCTACCCATTATTGTTGGAGCAGGCTTATTTGGATTTAAACGAACATATTGTTTATATATCTTCCTGTCGCCACCCATAAAAAACTCTAATCCCTCATCCCACTTAATTCTAGGAGCACGACGTTCAAACCGTGGAGGTATAGGAACATAATCATGATTCGGGATTTTAGATGGATATCGTGGGTCAGGTAGATCTTTAATTGCCTCCCATACACTCATGCGGCCTTTTACTTTTTTTGGTGCTATCGGTACATTTGAAATAAAAATTCTTCTTCTAATACTTGGTACACCAAATTTCTCAGCATCTAATATATTAAAGTATACTTTTTCATATCCATATCTCTTAAATTCTCTTCTTATATTATCAACTATTACTGGATTTTTTATTCCAGGAACATTTTCGATAATAAATATCTCCGGATGTAGATCACCTATTAGTCTTATCGCTTCTAGTGTTAATCTACCTATCGGATCAGTATATAATCTATCTATCGGATCCTCCATCAATCGTTGACTTATACCAGTATATGCTTCACATGGTGGCGAGGCAATAACAATACGTGGTCTTCCAGCTAAATATATAATGTCCATAGCGTGGATATTGCGGATATCCTCATTAAGCACTATAGCTCCTTTAAAATTTTCCTTATAGCTATATGTGCATGCTTCGTCAATATCAATTCCTAGAAGAGGCTCTAATCCAGCCTCAAAAAATCCCCTCGAAAATCCTCCAGCTCCACAAAATAAATCTATAAACCCGATCTTCATGGCTATTTCTCAAATATTTAAGTATAATTATCAAATTATTTTTAGATAATCATTCTAAGCTGATTATTAATTGTCGGTGACGATAATGTTAGCGGTAATGGTTCATGATGTTTATAGTGCTGTTAAACTTGTTGATGCAGCTAGAGTAGCATTTAGTCTTGATGTAGACTTACTAATAATTTCTAAGGCAACAAGTTCTGCTGCGCAATCTGGTGTTCCTGAAATTGAAAAAATAGCTTACAAAGAGGGAAGGCGTGTTCTTTATGTACCAGATATCCCGGACGTTATTGAACTAATTGAACCTGATATTCATATCATGATTGTTCCTAAAAAGTTGTCAGATAAACCGGTGGATTTTGAGTTAATTAAACAAGCATTAAATGATAATAAGAAAGTTTTAATTTCCGTGTCAGGTGGTGCCACATCATTTTCATTAAAAGAATTAGAATATGGAGAGCCACACTTCCTACCTGATATTAATGATGTCTTACCTCCTGCAGCTACTATAGGTATCATTCTTTATAACTTAAAACTCTCCAAATAATTTTTGATGAATCTATTCATAATCAAACTGGTGATTATTTGTACATTATTTGGGATAGCTGCTTATCAAGATTATAAAGACCGTCTAGTAAGTGACTATATATGGATTGCCACAGCCATACTATGCTTACCGATACAACTTTATGAATTATTTGTGCTAAATACTCCTCCTCTGCAAATATACCTAATTGAGGAGTTACTATTCATCCTATTCTTCCTAGCAATGTACTATATTAAGCTCTTTGCAGAAGCAGATTTAATAGCATTTATAGTTTTAACTATATTTATCCCAATTATCCCTGAAGGTCCACTCACAAAATTTTTCAGCATATATGCCGTTCCTGGTCTTTTTGTCCTATCAATAATCGTATTAGGGTTAATTTTAGGTATTATAGTATACATTCCAATTAACTATTTACATAATATGGGAATGCTGAAAAAATACGGGATTAAACAAGAATTTTCTATGCTGGAGAAAATACGTTTTCTTTTCATGGTTTTAGTACCTAAAGAGTCAATTGATAATCTAAAATATCTTCCAGGACTAAAGATAGTATGTAATCATCAGGAAGGCAAAGAGGATAAGAACTTAATACCATTGAGCGATGAACATGAACAGTTAGTATGGGCATCGATGGGCGTTCCAGTTATAACGTTCCTTTTCATAAGTATCCTTATACATTTAATTCTTACCTTAGCAGGATATGTATTGTAGCTGCATATAGACAATTTTGGAAGGACATTCTCGCAAGCTCTTAAGCTGAAGAATAAAAGATAAATTTGACAACCAAGGTAGAATATTCTTGGTAGGATGACGAGGTCGTCCCAGGATGATCCGCCAGATGATTAAAGAACTGGGGTAGCGGACTACACCCATATCTCCTATAAAATTTGGTCATTTCTTTATTTCCCTTATGGTTATATAAGGTAAAAGTCTCGATAATTTGTATAATCTCTCTTTTCTGTATCTATAATCATCTACTTTAGACAATAGTTCCTCAAAAAATCTAATCACATAATCGTATGTCCCTCTATTTACCGGGAACGGTACTCCATCTTTACCACCAACGGCAAATGTATATCTTACCGGGTCCACCTTTGAAGGAGGTGCTCCATAAATAATCTCAGATACTAATGCGAGTGCTCTTATTGTTTCTGGTCCTATGCCCTCAATTAACAACAATTCTTTAAAGTTACGTGGTTGTAATTCGTATGCTTCTCGAATAGCCTTCCAATTTAATCTCTCTGGTAGTATGAGTAGTTTATAATTCTCATCTAAGTGTCTTCCAAGCCATCTATCCAATTCTCCACCAATTTTTTCACGTGCTTTATGTAAATCTCTCTTTAGCCTATTTTCTCTAATTATATCTAGGGACATACTTCGCGCCTCTTCACTTCTCCTTGACGTCATATCGATAACTATGTTATGTGCTTTATCTCCTATTAAGCCGGAATGAGGTTCGACAATGAAATTTCGTAAATTCAGTGATGTCCAATGATATCTTCGTGCATATTTTGAGCTAATATTCATTCCCTGCTGTATAACTGTCCATTTCCCATACTCATCAAAAACAATTACATGATGATATAGACTATATCCATCTAAAAGTAAGCTGTTATCAACTTTCGCCGTTAATCTGCTAGCTTCTATTAATGACCTATAATCTAGATCTAGTTTTCTACAAATATCAATAATTTCCTGTGGAGCTTTTCTAGAAATTCTACCTTTTCCACCTGCAATATAAATACCAATCTCCTCTTTCTTGATCGCCTCTTTCAACGCAGCGGTAACCACTGTAGTTAAACCGGAGGAGTGCCAGTCAAACCCTAATACACAACCTAATGCTTGAAACCAGACGGGATCAGCTAACCTAATGAGAAGTTCATCACTACCAAAATCATCTACAATATGCTTTAAAATGATACCACCTAATTTAACCATTCTATCGAATAACCAGCGTGGTACATATCCATCGTGTAATGGTAAATACGCAATTCCATACTTTTTCATTCCAAATATTTTAAGCAAAGAAGAATATTTTTCCCTTTTCCAGTATTTCAATATCTGATTATCACTCGTTTTCATATAGTCTTCATCAAGAACTTAAAGGAGGAAGAATAGATTGATATGGTTAAAAGATAAATTACTTTTTACCTCATTTTTTAATCTTTTAAATAATCAACCTAATGAGTTTACCAAAAAATTCTTAGCATTTACCGTCTAATAGCAATTGTTTTTCTTCAATGTATATTTGAGTAGCCTACCTATCTTGAGAGATGATATACCCTATATTACTACTAATAGGGGGTATATCATTCGAAGTTAAAGTTCTCTATCTTTATAAGGCGTTACGGAAGAGTTAATCGAATGGAGGTGAAATATAAATGGATGTTAATAGCTGTCTAAATAGATTAATCAGTGTAAAAAGACGGCTAGCTATCTCCGTATTCCTACAGATAATAATACTGGTTCTTATAACAATGGCTCTTGGCGTCTTAGTTTACACTGGAGCAACCGGGTTAATGAGTAATTGGTTCGTTAATAAACAAGTAATGGTAAGTGGCGCATATTCAATAGGAAATAACGTATATGTATCTGTAAGGAATTCTGGTAATGTTCCGATAGTAATAGATACCGTAACAATCTACGCTACAAATGGTACTAGCTTAGGTTCGAGTGATTCAGATCAAAAACTAGAGCCTGGAAAAGCGTACACGTTTGTAATTGACGTTAAAGGAGCAGTTACCGTAGGAGACACTATTGATGTTTACATAAAATTGTCTGATGGAGAAGTAACCAAGGTAAGATTAGTGCTACAGTGAATAGGGGGAGGGAAAATAAACTTGAGAGGATACAGTCCTTTTTTATCAACAATTCTCCTTATCATTATAACCTTATCAATCTATGCATTAATTACACTATATGCCTCACCAAGTATTCACTATCAACTGAGAGGTTTGGCAAATATATATGATAATTTAGCATATGCAAATAATGTCGATTTATCAATAATTTATCACCTAAATAATGGTGATGGTCACTACCTATACTTCTTAAATTATGGTTCTCAGCCACTAACTGTAACAGGCATTATTGTAAATCATGACTTAATTGAGTCATATAAGATAATAGACCTAGAAACCGGATCTTATACTAACATCATCTTCCCTCAAAAATTATATTTACTTAATATAACGTATTCATCTGAAATACATGATATATATATTTTATCAAGTTCTGGTTTAAAAATTCCATTGGAGGTGAGCATATAATGAAAAGAGGGCTATCAAACATATTTAGCTTCATTCTAATACTCACACTATTTCTATCAATTATGGGAGCATATTGGTATCTCGAGATCAAGAGAGATGTCTATAATATGTCAGTTGAAAATGCCATTAAAAAGCAAGTGGAAAAAAACAGGGAAAATCTTCTCGTATCATATAACCCCGAAAATGCTACTTTAATAGTCAAAAATATATGGGGTGAAGCATCTAAGATAAATGGTATACTAATTTTAAATAATGAAGGGCTAAAGGAACGTATACCTTTAAACCTGACATTAAAGCCAGGGGACCTTCTTAATATCAAACTAGCTAATATTAAAGACAATGATGAAATTATAGTGTATACATCACTTGGAAATATCTTTAAAGTAAATTCATGGATAAAAAATTATGGGTCTACATTATCCACGGAATCAACAAACATAAATAATCTTAACTTCAACAGTGAAGCAGATCCAGACGTATATAAAATAGGTAATAATATAGCTATAATTGAACTTACCGATATTGATCAATATATTGTATTTAACTCGACTTGCGGGGAAATAATATCAATTAATACATACTCATCTGGTGACCATAATGTTATTATAACGCCAGATAATTATGGAAGAATCAGAGTAGCCATAATCTCTGGTAAAATTATTCCGTTAAATAGTACTTTTAGTAATGTTCTTTATATTGGATATAACTATATTATTATCTCTTACATCAATAAGGGGTTACTTCTAAGAAGTGACGGAAACATTATAAAATTTGAGTCTATATTTGATGAGCCACTTAAAGCTTTTTGGGTAAAAGATGAACTAATAATCTATAATATTGGAAATATTACTACTGAGTCTGGAATTAGTGTACAAGCTACACATGTATTTAGATTCTCTGATGGACAGCTTAAGTGGAATAAAATTATTGTAATTCCAGAGGGCATAATAACAAAGGTGTTGCTAGATCCAAATAATGCTGTATATGTAGTATCAAAGATAATTATTCCATCATCTGTCACTACTCAGTATTTATCATGTAACGTTATTTATAAGATAAATGATGATGAAAAATATAACTGTGAAATATCAGGTTATCCGTCTATAACACCTGATAAACTATGGGGGGAAGTTCAGCCTGAGGAGCGGCAGAACTGGCAGTTATATAATGCATATTTTGGGGATGAAAATAATCCTCTCACGATTTCTTCAGACGGCTATGCTATTTATAATATAACAGAACTTCAAACCATTAAGCATGTACTTCTTCATACTCGTATTTCGATTAGTTATGATTACAGTTCTGAACCATCAGTAGATACACATTATGTTGACGTGATTTTTGCCGCTGTCTCTCCTACTGAGTATTATGCTGTTAGGATTAAGCACGAGTCCCCCTCTTATCTCAAAGCTACAATTATCAAAAATAAAAATGGAGCTATAACTCATCTCTCATCAACAGAAATAGTAGCAGATTATTATGAGAAGCCGAACCTTGACGTAGTAGCACTAGTCGATTATACCAATACAAAGGTGATATTTAGAGTAACAATCGCGAGTGAGGATTATATTTCTTACCCATTAGCAAGTTTACATGGTGAAGATACGGACAATATCATAGCAGGTAATTTATTAGGATACCGTACTGATACCTACACAATATCAGTAAGTGTGCGTAGAATCGGTATTATATATTCAGTATCGACTTTTGCTGTACATTATGGGCCGGGATATAGGGATAGTTGCTTAGCGGTCGATTATATTATTAATAGCACTATTTATTCAATAGCGTCTAATCAAGAATTCTCTTTATCAATAGATAGTGTACTATACTTTATCCCTAAAAAAATTACAACATACAGTATATCATATGATTACTTAAATATTAAGAACTGGATCCAAAACGGGATTTACGACTCTTCACATGTTATCGTAAGGCTCGACTATATTGGAGTATACAGTTTATGTGAAAATTCTGTAAAGTTACTTAAACGATTAAGTGGAACAATAAATAACATAGTTTATAATACTGAGATGCTCTGGTTATCGGATAATTTAGTGGTGTGGGCTCTTATTAATTCTCCGCAAGGAATACGCTTTTCAAAAGTTGATCAGCAATGATTGGAATGATTAATAAAAAACTAAACTTCTTCAATAATCAAGATTTAAAATTTGATCTAATAGATTCATATGAAGTAAAACAAACATGGGTAACTAGATCAGGGACTAAGTATAATGTAATCAGCTATGTAGACATATATCAAGGTGATGGTTTTACATATTACTACATAAGAGATCCATATTCAGTAGAAATAAAAAATGAAGCACTTAGGATAATCAATATACTTAAGAAGTATATTGATTACACTGATGAGTATGTTAGAGATCCTGTTAAATGCTTCTTACAAACTTTCCAGAGATACTTAAATGTAAGTAGTAGGGTTAAAGGCTTAGAAGACGCTATTGAGTACTATGTAATACTATACTATGCTGGTTATGGAGAACTATCAACACCATTATCAGACCCTGATGTAGAGGATATATCATGTGTATCTCCAAGTATGCCAATTAGAGTGTGGCACAAGAGGTATAACAAGAATGGTTGGGCTATTACTAATATCATTTACGATGAAAGAGCATTAGATATCGTAATAAGAAAGCTCGTTTATCGTGCTGGTAAAACAGTCAGTATACTAAAACCGATGGTTGAAGCAATCCTACCAGAGGGGTATAGATTAACAGCTACGTGGAAAAAAGAGGTCACACCAAAGGGAAGTAGCTTTACAATTAGAAAATTCCGTAGTGATCCATATACATTAACGGAATTAATTGCACTAGGCACACTTGATCCGTTAACTGCGGCATATTTATGGCTACTAGTTGAGAATAAAGGCTTTATAATCGTAATAGGTGCTTCAAGTACGGGAAAAACTACATTAATAAATGCACTAGCATACATGTTACCGCCAAATTCAAAGGTAATTTCTATTGAGGATATCCAAGAGCTAAATTTAAACTATATTGATAACTGGAAACCGCTTGTCACTAGACCACTAGGAACCACTGAAGATTCTATAGATATTTTTGATTTAGTCAAGTTAGCTTTGAGAGAGAGGGGTGATTATTTAATTCTCGGAGAAAGTAGAGGGGAAGAAGCTAAACTATTATTTCAAGGTGCTGCAACAGGACATGGCTGCTTAACCACTTTTCACGCAGACGGAATTAACTCATTAATAGCTAGATTAAAAAGCCATCCAATCTCACTTGATGATTATATGATTAATCTAATAGACGCGGTTGTACTTATGGGTAAAGTAAACGCTGGAAATATTCTACAACGTAAAGTACTAACAGTGTATGAAAATAGTGGTAATTCGTGGAAATCTATAGTAAAGTTTATAGGGGATAGATGGGTACATGCCATTAATAATACTAGCACCTTAAGGGCAGAGAGTAGGTCTGTAGATAATTTTAAAAGTGAGCTTGTTAAACGAAAAAGTTTTATTGAATATCTAGTTAAATTAAAGGTCTTTAAGGCTATTGAGCTTGTTGAAAGATTGAGACTATTCTACTCCGGAGGTTATGAATATGTCGAGGGTATTTGGAAGCTTAAAGCATACTAATAAATTCTCAGCTATCGATAAAATAAAGTGGTATGTTAAGATACGTATTGTAGAATCAAGCATATTAGATTACGTTCTATTAATTTTTGGAGTCGACATAAATAATCCTACAAAATATTATCCAGTAATTAATAAGTACCTACTTAAAGTTCAGCTAGTAAAAATATTATCTATATCAATAGTATTATCATTACTTACAACATCCTATTTATTTTTTATAAATAAACTTAACTTACTACTTGCCACTATACTTCTAGTAATTCCCTTTATCTTGCCTCCTGTAATTGTAAATGTTTACTTAAATTTACTAAAAGTCGATAGAAGAAACAGAATTAATAGAGATCTCATACCCTTCCTAACAGTTATGTCGATATATGCATCGATGGATAAGATTGAAGCAGGATTTAGAGCTTTAGTTACAAGATTTCGTGATATTCTTTCTGTGATTGTCTCTGAATTAAGGTTATGGATTATTAAGACAGAGCTTGGCGAGAAAAGTATCGATGATATTGCTATTCAAGAAACTAGTTATCATCCATCAGAGGAGTTTAAGAACCTCATTGTTCAATTTATTAACTTTAAGTATACTGGTGGGGATATAGCAACATTTTTTATAGATAGGCTAGATAAGAAAATTAATGAACTACGAGATAAATGGGACATAACATGGAAAAATATTTCTTCAAACCTAGAAATTATATTAATTATATTTGGATTATCCCCTATCCTTATCTCACTAACAGGTTTTATCATGGACGTAAGTACACTACATAGACTCTCATATATACTCTATATTATAATCCCGCTGATTGGATTATTAGTATATATAATTATCGATGGTAAATTTCCTCATCAAACAGGATTCGCCACTAAATATCCAATATATATTATTGTTATATCAATAGTATCAATAATTATATATCTATTTTTCCTAATACTATCCCCTGGAATAATTATTCATCTATCATTAAGTATAATGATAGCAATTATTATTGCACTATTACCTATATCCATCTACGGTTTAAAGCTATGGAAGGTAGTTAGAGAAGAGGAGTACGGTACACAACTCTTTTTAGAATCAGCTGAGGAATGGTTACGACACGGATATTCTCTAGAGAATATCATAGATAAGTTGAACGTTGACGGATATCCAAATAGCTTTAAAAAAATAATATTGTCATATCGAGGAGGATTGTATGAGGGCTTAGATCCAGATGAAATAATTAACAAAATAAATATTCATTCAAGACTAGTATATCTGATATTTAAAATCATAAATGAAATTCTAATTATAGGTGGAGGTTTAAGAGAAATAATTAGATTAAGAAGGGTTTTTGATAGCTATACATATGTAAAGAGAAGAATAATGGAGTCCTCGATATTGCCGATAATAATGGCTGTTGTAATACCATCAATTGGAGTTTACAGTATAAAGATTATAAATGAACTACTAAAGTTGGTAATTACATCTAATTTCCCTATACTTTGGTTATCTCTAGATGTATATAGAATTGCACTTTCAACTAGCATAAACATACTAATTCTCGGAGTATTTGTATCTTCTACTCTTCTAGCAAAAACAATTTCTGGAAGCTTGAAATATGTTCAATTTATATTGCCTCCTCTGATATCTTTATTAGTCTCACTTATTATTGTTCAACCGTGGGCTTAATATGAAAGGAGCATATGTGCTAATACTATATATAGGCGATAACCAGATTACATTCGCCAATAAGACTGTAAAGATTAAGCCTGGATACTATGTATATGTAGGTTCCGCTATGAGAAATATGCTTTACAGAATAAAAAGGCATTTCAGAAAATCCAAGAAGGTGAAGTGGCATATTGACTATTTAACAATAAAATATAAAGTGATCAATGCAATTATATTAGAGAGTACATTTAAGATCGAATCTGCAATTGCGCGTATCTTAATAGAAAAATTTGAGTATATCCCAAAGTTTGGAGCTACAGACACTAAAGACAAAAGTCACCTATTTTATATTGGAGCGACAAATGACTGCATAAAGAAATTAATGGAGATTCTTAGTCAAAATAAAAACAAAATCGGGTATACACGAATTTACTGGTATAATGAAGGTATCTTCACTGATAGTGACGGTAGCTAAAATATTAAGTGAAATTACTATTAACTGTTTTAAGTTTTGATAAGTTAAAAAAGATGTAATGATAATACCTTACAGTTATTATTATTTCTGTAAAGCTAAATATTCAAATAATTAAGTCTATACCTAAGTTTATTGTAGAGGTATATAGGCCCCCGTGGCCTAGCCCGGATTATGGCACCGGCCTGCGGTACTATGTAGATAGCCGGGGGTCCCGGGTTCAAATCCCGGCGGGGGCACTAACCATATGACTGAATTCTTCCTTCCTACTTTAAAAAAGGTTGCTAATAACTTAGGGAGATTAAGCTAGCTAACATATTTCTCTAGTATTTTGACTGTTCTCTTGACGGTTAGATCTGCAATTAAAGGTCCTAATCTCGGTCCACTATCCTTGCCTAGTATCATTAGATAGAGTATCTTAAAGAATCTTCTAGGCGAAATGCTAAACTTCCGGGCTACTTCAAAAATTTTTCCTTGTATCTCTTCACCCTCACCTAATGTTGATATCTCCTTAATTAACTCCTTTACTGCCTCCTTCTCAACTTTGGATAACTGGACCTCAGCTGTGACTTCTGGAGGTGGACCATGATCCCTTACCCAATTAACTGCATAGTTGATTATCTCCTCTACCTCCTCATCAACTTTATATCCATACTTGATTAATCGCTTAGATATGAACTCTTTCTCAATATCTTTCGGTGCAACCATCGCCAACGATAACACTAAATTATATGGTACTTTTACAGGGGGTATCGGCCCTAGTTTATATGCATATTCAAGTAACCCCTTAATTTTTATCTCTTGAAGTGGATTCTCAATTTTAATTTTTCCATAATAAACATCTCTGTACATATCTAATTCCCTCATCATATGAACAACAGTGTCAAATGAAATTTTTCTTGTACCAACAAACCTTTTAAGTAGATAGAGTAGTAGACTTTCAGGTGTCCCATACTTATACCATAATTGTGGTGTAAATATTCTTCCAGTAGACTTTGAAATTTTTCTTCCACTAACATCCAAAAACATCTCATATCTAACATGCAGTGGAGGTTCATATGATAATATTTCTCTCG
>Ga0190367_1000179_pt1 | contig 49472 bp, 49 predicted proteins | sample 4872181011_MG_FD_171838 | JGI IMG/M metagenome (GOLD analysis project Ga0190367, IMG submission 171838) | Hydrothermal vent microbial mat bacterial communities from Southern Trench, Guaymas Basin, Mexico - 4872-18-10-11_MG | ecosystem: Environmental > Aquatic > Marine > Hydrothermal vents >... | reverse complement strand
CGCAATGATGATAAGAAAATAATAGAATCCCATCTAGAAGGCCTAGCGGAAACATATTTTATTGATACTATGGAAGCAAAGGAATTGATGGAGGTACTGCCAAAAATAAACATTATCCTTACTGGAAGCGGACTAGATCTAACACCTGAAATACTCGCAAATCTTAGAAGTATTGAGCTTATTCAGACCCTCTCTGCGGGTGTAGAATACATGCCATTCTCTGAGCTGCCTGAGAATACGATTATTTGTTCAAATGCTGGCGCTAATGCCATTGCTGTAGCCGAGCATGCCTGGGCTCTAATACTAGCTGCGGCGAAAAAGATTATTTATCATGATACCAACATGAGAAAGGGGCTGTGGAAGCGTAGGGAATATGGAATTCTCCTACAAGGCAAGACAATAGGCATTTTGGGTTTTGGGAATATAGGAAGGAGCATAGCTAGGATTGCTAAGGCGTTTGGTATGCGTATTCTAGCAATAAACAGATCGGGGAGAACAGACATGGATGTTGATTTTATTGGTACTCCTAGGGACATCGAATATCTGCTTAGAAACTCAGACATTCTGGTAATATCGCTCCCCCTAACAAAATATACGAGAGGCATGATAGGTGAGAACGAACTCAGTATGATGAAGCCAAATGCTATTCTAGTTAACATAAGTAGAGGGCCAATAATCGATCAAAAAGCTCTATATGAACATCTAAAGAAAAATCCTAGTTTTGTGGCATGTCTAGATGTATGGTGGGAATATCCGCCCCGAGGCTCAGATAAGGCATATCAAGAATATCCATTTCATGAACTCCCAAACGTTATAATGACACCACACATAGCGGGGTTCGCACCAGAAATAAGGCCAGCCGTTATAAAGAGAGCAGTTGAGAATATTGTTAGGTATCTAAGGGGAGAAAGACCTAAAAACATAGTTCGTCGTGAAGACTATGTGTAGATAATGTTATTGTCAAGCCTTTTTTCTAAGCATCGGCAAAGTTTCATTTCCATATGGTAGCACTAATACTTTTGCATCTGGTTGTTCTGTCAGCAACATATCTAGTGTTTGTTGGGGGTCTTCTATTGGCTGCATCCGATATATTTCGGATATCTCCCTGGGATCGATCTCTGTCTTAATAAATATCCTATATTGGCTTGTAGCTCGGATAATATAGTATGCTTTGTGCGGACCTAAGACAAAGTCTTCGTTAAGTTTTTCCCTAATTATCCTCACCGCTTCTTCTGCTGGCATATTCTTTGTCTTCTGCATCCATTCTTCAAACAGCTTATTTCCAGCCCCCTCTGGGCATGCTGCTAGTAGTATTATTGAGCCTCCAATTTTTGTTGCTTGCTCAGCAAAGAAGAGGGCTTTATGAGACTGGTAGAGATTTATGTCGAAGGGATAGCCCCCAGGGCTTACTACTGTGATGTCAGCTCTTTGTGGTATGTCCACAATATACATTTTTCGTGCGAACTCTATTCCTGCCAAAAAAACATCCTTTAGCTTACCAGCATATATTTTAACTATTTCCCTCCTAGAATTGAGGACCACATTCACAACGAAATCCGCACCAACAATTTCAGCGGCCTCCATGATATCCTCACATACTGGGTTCCCCGAGCAAATACCAGGTTTCGCATCTGGGTGAAACAGCATCGAATGATTTCTGATTATTGTTTCGCGTCCAGCTATTCCAGGTAGAATCGATTTACCTCCCCCTCCAAATCCAGCATAGTAGTGAAGCATGATATCTCCGATCAGAATTTTCAGATCGGCCTCCATGTATAGCCTATTTATGTAGATCGGAGTCCCTCTCGTTGTTTTTCCCACATACACAAGGTCGTCAGAATCTGCATCATGACTTACCCATCTGTAGTTTTTCGCTATGTTCTCACCGAGAAGTTGTATTGCCTCATCTTCAGTAACTGGTCTGTGAAGGCCAGTTGCAAATATTATCGTTATGTCTTCTCGGTGTATTCCTGCTTCATGTAACTTCTTTAAAATTGGGGGGAGGATTACATATGATGGGAGTGGTCTAGTAGCGTCATCAACAACTATAGCAACTCTTCTTTTTCCTTGTGCCAACTCTTGGAGGGGCGGAGTATTCATTGGTTTTTGAAGGACTCTCTCAACCACAAGTGCTGGATCGGATACTCCTGGAACTTCCTTTGGAAGTGCTACCATAAGGAAATTATCGTCGGGGATTTCCAATCGTAAGATGTGATTTCCATATGGAATACTCACAATTGTCATCTTATTTTTCCTCTACTATCTTGATGAGCCTATCCATAAGCCCATAATACTTTAAAACTGCTACTAAAAGCTTCTTAAAAGCTTCATTCACACCCCATCCATACAGGGCTGATGTCTCCACATAGGGAACTTCAAAGCCAAGACTTTTTGTGAGTTTCTCGGCATAGCTCTTTCCCCATTCTGGAGGAACAGAATTTGTAACTTTCTCTCTGAGGTCTATCTTGTTGCCGACAAGAACGAGAGGTCTTTTCTCAATCATATTTCTTCCAGACACATTCTTCCAATATTCATAGATCCATATTGGGATAGACCTAAAGGTTTCTGGCCGTGAAATATCGAAAACGACTAGGGCTGCCCGCGCCCCCATATAGAATTGGGGCCGTATTTCCTGGAAGGTGACAAATTGCCCCGCGAGATCATATAATATCCATTTCACATCGACCCTTACGTTCAGTTCCTCGAGATATGTGTCCCATAGATACACATAGAAATCTGCCCCTATGGTCTGCTTATATCCATGTGTGAATGTTTTCCATAGAAATCTCCTACACAGAGATGTTTTCCCTACAGCGCCGTCGCCGATTATCACTACTTTTATTGCAAGTTTTATCTCATGACTCAAGAATGCCCCCCAGTGATAATTGTATAGCTATATTTTCATTTATTTCAACATAAAAATGTGGGTATGTGATTTTTGATATTTTTGTTAGATGATAAAGATAAAAATAGGTAATAAAACTATGTCAAACAAAGCATATGCTGAAGGCTCTGCCCTCCTACTCGATGTGTTTCATAGAATACATTTAAGGGATCTGCCTATCCACAAGTTATCGATTGTGCTTCGCAGAATTATGCGTCGTCTTATCTTAATTGATAGCAAGCTCGAATTAATATTTGAGATAGCCTCGCTCGACGCTGGAAAGTTTGCTATATTCATAAAACAACTTCGTAAGGAAATCCTCGAAATCATACTCCGATCAAACTACAACAAGCTTAAACTTTTGCTGATTCATCTTGCCTACATATGCCCTAAATGCTTTGTGTATTTCATATTAGAATTTAAGGAACCATTGAGCAGGAGGCTTCTTCAAAAACACTTCAACGATATTATACTGCTGGTAATAGAGATCGCACGAGTAAGGGAAGCTCTAGGAATCATCTTCGTTAGAGAGTACCTGTATGTTCTTAGGGAGCTGAGCAGAGGAGAAGGAATAACGCATCTAGGCACAGTTGTTTGGCATATAAATAGGCTAGGATATAAACGTCTTGCGTGGCAAATTTTTGATGGTTTGATTGGTATCTTCATAGAACATACTAAAGATCCAGCAAAAGTTGCGTGGTTGTTGTTGACACTCAATAAAATAGACGCTGATTTTCTAAAATGGGCGATCAACAAACTTCGTTCCTCCTTGATCAACATAATTAATGAGGCTCCAAAGGAGAGGAGAAAAGCTTTTATCTCAATAATTCGTCGAGATAATTCGGTTTTTCAGCAGATTAGCTTTATTATTGGTGATTGTCTAAGTTATCTTAGTGTCTAAAATGTCTGGATGGAAGGATATTTTCAAAGAGACGCTAAGATGCACTCAGTGCAATCTATGCATTCTTGGCTGTCCGATGTTCATGGGAACTCGATACGACCATTATTCTCCTAGGGCAATAATCTTGCTGACAAGAGAATCATATCTACGTGGTGGTGAGATCCCTAAGTTTCTCAAAGATCTAATATTCATATGCAATCTCTGTGGAAATTGTGATGTTCGTTGCCCAGCCAAGATAAGAATCACAGAAGTGGTCAAAATACTTCGTAGCTATGTGCTTGGGAATACATGAAGATATATACAACAACATTGCTTTTACTTTTGAAAGCATTTTGAGGCATATACATGTGTCAGCAATATAATAATTATAACTTGGATTTTGGTTGTTTTTATCAGATTTCGTTTAGTAACAAAATTTTGCTATATTTGTGGTCAGCGGAGTTTTGAGGTGAATCTTTTGGATTCAGAAACAAGGAAATCAAAGATTAGAGATGCTGTATCAAAAGTTCTCTCCGCGGACATAGGGGCTTTCTGTAATGTTTCTGAGAAGAAAACTGGGAAGATAATGATTGTTATAGAGAATTCCAGTAAGCCTGGTAAGGCTGTTGTGAGTGTGCAGGGAGAGCTTACAGATGAGCAAATAGCCAAGGCTAAAGAGATTGTGGAAAGTCTTGGAGGAGACTCACTACAGCTAATTATGGAATTGCCGAAGGAGCAGATTCCTGAGGCTACGGACAAAATACTTTCGGAGCTTCTGGGGACAGAAGAATTTGATATAGAAATAGAACTTGTGGTTGAGTAGTGGAGAGATTTTCTTATTTCAAAATTTATGCTAATATTGGATTGCTTATGAGTGTGTATCGAATGGAGATTTATCAAGTAGCTATCATAGCTTTCATTTGGGCTTTCCTTATCTCTTTCTCCCTCTTATATTTCTACATAAAGCTTGCATGGAAAAAGAGAATCTTAGCTGAGGATGTGCATAAGCCGGCAGGAAGCTTGGTTGCGAATTTGGGGGGAATAGTACTGTTTTCTATTCCAATACTAGCACTACCTATACTTCTCATAGACACCGCTTATCTTGCTTATGATACCTATCTAGCATTAGTCTTATCTACTTTGATAGGTCTTATCGTCGGTCTTATGGATGATATACGGGATCTTGGTCTGATTAAGGCTGGGCTCGTAGCATTTGCTGGAATCCCAATAGTATTGCTACACATATATCTTCCCAGACCATATGTTCCGCTAATCGGACGTACACGGATGACAATATTATACCCTCTCGTAATCTTAATCTTCTTCAGCGTATTTGCGGATGCATGCAATATGATAGACATATTCAATGGTGTGCTTGTGGGTCAAGCACTTGCTGTTCTCTTTCCACTACTAATAATGTCATTGCTATTTGGGGGAGAAATATCTCTGATTCTTGTAATTATTGGGCTTGGATATGTACTTGCATTTCTGTTTTGGAATAGATATCCAGCAAGAGTTTTTCATGGCAACATAGGAGCATATGGGTTGGGTTCTCTGCTCTCAGCAATAATAATACTCTCAGCTTTAGAAGTCCGTGGAGTTGAATTTGTAGCAATAATTGGTTTTCTCCCAGCAATATACAACGGCTTTATCTATGTTTTCAATACGCGTTTTGCACCAAGAGCGAAAGTGGCGAGAAATAAAAGAGCTGTGTTGATAAGTGGTGAGTATCTCGAAGCGAATAGGGATCCGGACGCAGCGATAGATTTAACTCGGCTATTGACAATAAAAGGAAAGCTCACGGAGAAACAGCTAATCAAAATATACTATTTGATGTTTCTGTTTTCGACTCTTCTAGCGATAATAACAGCTATATTGATCTTTTTTGAGATAATTTAGCGATCCTTTTTGTTGTATAAAACTCTTTTTGGTGTGGGTGTTGTCTGGGATAATCAAAGTTTTACGGGAGATTTTCGGATCAGATGTGTTGTCTAGGGAGGATATAGTAGAATATTATGCTTATGATGCACAGCCGATAAAAGGGGAGATCCCCTTAGCCATAGTTTTTCCGCGAAAAGCTGAGCAGATAAGGAGTTATCTGGTATACGCATCAAAGCATAAAATACCGACCTATATTAGAGGAGGAGGAACGGCTCTGAGTGGAGGTCCTATACCCCTAGTGGAGAATGCTGTTGTCGTATCAATGTATAGGATGAACAGAATTCTGGATATAAAATTGAAAGACATGCAGGTTCGTACTGAGCCAGGTATCACTATTGATGAACTGAATATCTACCTTGGTCGTTATGGTCTCCTATTTCCGATAGATCCGGGAAGCTCGGCTGCTGCAACCATAGGGGGCGCAATAGCTAACAATGCTGGTGGGGTAAAAGCTGTAAAATATGGATGCATGAAGGATGGTTGGATTCTCTCATTGGAGGTAGTTCTTCCAAATGGAGAGATTATTGAAACTGGGACAAATACATTTAAGGCTGCCGCTGGTTATAATCTAACTGGGCTCTTTATAGGCTCTGAGGGAACACTTGGTGTGATAACTAAGGCTACTCTCAAAGTTGTAGCTAAACCAAAGTATAGAGTTGCTGTTCGAGCATATTTTGGTGATGAGAGGGAGGCAGCTGAATTTGTCGTTAAATTGTTAAGAATGGGTCTTGACCCAACAGCAATAGAATTTCTTGACCGCGATACATTGGAAGCTGTGAAGCGCTACAGCGGATTAGACTACAAGGGGAATGCGATGATTTTAGTTGAGTTCACTAGTAGCATTAGGGAGGATGTCGAGAGGAGACTAAATCTGCTTGTAGAGATACTCAAAGAGGAGGGTGCTATAGATATAACGTGGAGTAAAACTGATGAAGAATATCAGAAGATATGGATGGCCAGAAAAGCTGCGGCTCCTTCACTAGGTAACCTAAAACCCAAATATCTAATTCTCGATCCTACGGTTCCAATATCAAAAATTCCCGAGCTTGTGGATATCTGCAGAAAAATTGCGAATAAGTATGGATTAATAATAGCAACTTTCGGACATGCGGGCGATGGAAATCTTCATCCAAACGTTCTGTACGATCCGCTGGATGAGGAGGAATTTGAAAGAGCCCTTAAGGCTGCTAAAGAAATCTCATTGGAAACGATAAAACTTGGAGGGACTGTTTCGGGAGAGCATGGAGTAGGCCTAGAAAAGATAGAGACATTCAAGAAGGAGGCTGGAAGAGAAAAACTAGATTTGATGTGGAAGATAAAGAGGTTATTTGACCCAAATGGCATATTAAATCCTGGGAAACTATTCCCAAGAGAATATTGGGAAGAGATTTGGGGCGATAGATTAAGTATCTAGCTTAACAAGTTATTATCTCATATAACTGAATATGTTGTTGTCTAAGAGGTTGGGCATGATGAGTGTTGTGACAGTTCCAAAAAGGATATACGTTGCTGCGGTGTCAGCGGAGGGCGGGTCGCCATTAAATGCTTTTGACAATTGCCTTGTTAGAGCGGGGTTAGAGGGAATTAGTCTTATTAAAGTGACATCTATCCTCCCCCCCAACATAGAGATACTAAGTTCGCCTCCTAATTATCCTCCTGGTGCGAATGTTCCAGCAATCTATGCGTATGCGGTTTCGAGTAATCCAGGAACTTTGGTTTCTGCCGCAATAGCAGTAGCTTATACGAAGAGTCTGACTTTAGTAGCAGAACATGCTGTTGTGGGCGAAGATGAGGAGAGAGTTCGTGGGTATGTATTGAAGGCGGTCAGAGAAATGGCTTGGGCTCGAAACCTAGAAATCTCAGATATAGTAATTAAATCGGCAAGCCATAGAGTAAAAAAAGTTGGATGCTCCTTAGCAATAGTTACTCAAATCTAGCAAGACTCCTCTTGGAAATCTACGTCTCCACTATTTTGATGCTACTCAATAATTTTTTTGTCAACTAAGAACGATATTAATTCGTAGGTTAAGTCGATATCCTCCCTTCTTGAGAAGCGCTTTTCTAGCATTGAGATAAGCTCTTTTCTTTTTCTATCAATCGCCTTCAAGAGATCCTTCTTTTTCTTTGGATCTTCCTCCTTCGCTTCAGATGCCATGAGTTCCCTTAGATACTTATAATGTTCCTTTGCGACGTCAAGTGCGAGGAGTAAGTCTACCATATGTAATGCAATCCGCCGTATAGGGTCTCGTGAGCGGACTCTCCACATAGACTCAATGAACAATGCAAGCTTATCAAGCGGAGGGGATTTTAAGTTACGATCTAGCTTGACAAATATCAATCTCTTTCCAGCGTATTCCTCCCAATTCGAATAGTATTCATCGGCAGTAAGCACCTTAAAGTCTCTAAGCTTGAGGCTTGATGAGAAGCTTCTGCGTGCTTCAAATTGCTCCTTGAGCTCAAGGAGAATCTCGCCTAGAACCTCCTTTTCTTCCTCGGTATCGACAATTAGGTAGACAATGTCTGTATTTTCAATTATTAGAGAAAGAATAGCGTATCCTAAACCTCTTGGATGAACTTCGCTAATGACCTTAAAGAAGGACATTTCCTCTCACCTATAACGAGGAGAGTATCTCCGTTATCTCATTCTTTAGACCCATGAAGTCACGTATCATAAGACCTATGGTCACATCAGCCGAGAATAAAGCCACGAGAACAAGTTCCCCTGGGAGCCTCGCTAGGACAAGATATCCAAGGTCGGAATCCACTATAATCTCCTTTAAGTCTCCTAGATCTGTGTTTCCGGATACCTGTGATGCGTGATAGACTATTGTTGTGGACGCAGCTGCTACCTCGGCATCAGCCACATTTACATCACGATACATAGATAGCAATATGATGTTACCTTCTCGAGGTAAGATTGCAACCGCTTTAAGATACTCATTTATTGCGAAGTATCTTTCAACAATCTTTGTTTCTCTCACAATGCTTATCTTCTCTTGGAGCTCTGGCGGGATCATTTGTACCATGGCTGCTGGTTCGCCAACAACTGTGGTCGCAGCTTGGATTGATTCACTGGGAACTTCGGGTACTGGGATTTTAGATAAGACACTTTCCACTTCTGAGGGTAAGGCAGGGACTTCCACGGGTCTTTCCTCGGGCGGTATCGCTTCCTCAACAACGGACATTACTTTTGCTTCTACCTCGGCAGATATAGGCTTAGGGGATTTTGTGGTGATTACTCTCACGTAGCCGTCAGCTCTTAATCTTTCAAGAAGAGTCCATAGATCCATAGGTGAGAATATTATTCCACGTTCTCTTAGCTTCTTTGTTATCTCATCAACACTGAAGTCTCCAAGCATATCTACTAATTCTTTGACATCATCCTCAGAGAGTTTTAGTCTTTTTAACGTCTTTAGAATCTTATTTATAAGCTCCTCACGGTCTACCCAGGGGGACGCTGCGTAGACTTGATGTATCCTCTGCTCAAACTTTTTAAGGCTGATAGATGATTTCTTTCCACTCAACACTTGTCCACCGAAAGAATCGACTCCATACCACTAAGAATAGATATTGAAATCAAAAAAGTATTTAAAACTCGGAAGAGTAATATCTAAAGCATCATTAATTTTTGGTCTCTTAGAAAGTTCCTGAGGTCTCTTAAGTCTCCCCTACTGTTTTTGTTATCAATTTTAATACAAAAGATGAAGCTAAGACTATATCATCCACTAAGACTCTCTCATTATCCGAATGTGCTACTTCTAGACTCCCAGGACCAAAAATTATGGGTTTGGAGCCATATAATGCAAAGTTATTGGCATCAGTCCAGCTAACCATTATGGACGTGCTTATCGGCTTTTTGAAAGTTTCCATATAAGCCTCTGAGGCCGCATCTCGGATGTAATTGTCAGTTGTTTCGAAGGGATCGGAATACTCCTTTAAAAAGAATTCGAAGCCGAATTCCGAGGCAACTTTTGAAAGCAACCTAAATACCTTATAAGCCTTGGTTCTAGGAGGCACGCCGATATCGAAGTGAATCATACAGATATTCGGTGTTGAATATTCTTCCTCAGAACCACAGTTCATAGCAAAGACTGTGAAGGGCATGTGTTTTTCCTCAAAGATCTTTCTTAGCTTCTGTAGAATATCTATGCTTCGCATTATCGCATTAGCATCTGGATACGTATATGATATGGAGGGGTGCATGCGCTTTCCTTTGACAAGCATCGTTCCTTCTAGGGCACCATACCCAGCAAAACAAACTTTTAGCTCGGTTGGCTCCATGATCAATGCATATCTAGGTTTTCTCTTCATCAAGTAGTGCTCAGAGCCGCTACCTTTATCTTCCTCGTCAGAAAGAAATGCGAATGATACGTCATCTGGCAACTTTTTTAAATTTCTCAAAGCCAGTAGCATAGCAGCGACAGAAGCTTTAGCATCAACAGAACCAGTCCCATAGATATACCTATCCTCGGTTTTAGGTAATGAAAAAATCTTGACGGTATCTATATGGGAAGCAATAACTAGGGTGGGTGAGGAGCTATCATTAACAATAATGTTGTATACACCACGGGAGACGAGTTCTCTCTTAACTGGTAAACCCATCTCAATAAGCATATCGTAGATAAACATGGAAATAGATAGTTCCTCCCCAGAAACTGAGTAAAATCTTATTAAGTCGAGCAATATGTTCTTAGCGAATTGGAACAAGCTATTCAAAACGAATCACCACGAAATTATTTCCTAGGCTAATATGCTTAGTTTATCGAATATATTTGCACATAGGAAATGTTATTCATAATCAAGAATTAGCTAAAAATTCTAGGGAGTACCAGATTTTCTCATGGGTGATGTCGCTATGTCTGAGGAAAGTTTGGAAAAAATATTGGATAGGCTCGAGGAGTTATCAGATGAGATTGAGGATCTCAGAGAAAGAGTTGAAACTCTTGAAGAGATCGTCAAAAAGCTACAGGAACTTATTGAAGGTAGGAGCTAGGTGATTCTCTTGTCAATAGACATAAACCTTATAAAAACACTGAGTGAGGCATTTGGACCTAGTGGGTTCGAAGATGATGTGAGAAGAATAGTCACAGAGGAGCTCTCAAGGATGGGAATACCTTATGAAGTTGATGGCGTAGGGAACATTATCGCAAGGAAGATAGAGGATGAGGACAAACCAACAATAATATTGGATGCGCACATCGATGAGGTAGGATTCCTAATAACGCACATAGATAAGAATGGATTTCTGAGATTCGAAATAATAGGAGGTATCGATGAAAGAATACTCCCTTCCCAACGTATCATCATTAGAGGCAACAAGGGCTTCATACGCGGCATTATTGGGGCCAAGGCTCCCCATCTACTCAGAAGAGAGGAAAGGGAAAAAACAATTCCATATAGATCCCTTTTTATTGACATTGGTGCTGCTTCCCAAGAGGAAGCATTAGAAATGGGCATAGAGGAAGGTGCCCCCGCGACCTTCGACACGAAATTTACTAGACAAGGAAATAGAATTCTAGGAAAAGCTTTTGATGATAGGCTTGGAACATACCTTATAATCGAAATTCTAAGAACGGCAGACAAAGTACCGATAAATATCATAGGTGTCTTCAGCACACAGGAGGAGGTAGGATTAAGAGGAGCAAAAGTCGTAGCCTACAAACTAAAAGCTGATTATGCATTAGCTCTGGAAAGCACAGCAGCCGCAGATACTCCCGGAACCCCCGAACACGAAACATCTACCTGCTTGGGGAAAGGCCCAGCAATAACAATTGCTGATAGAGCTACAATATCGAGTCCCTCTCTAGTGAGAAAACTTGTGGAGATCGCAAAAGCCAATAATATCCCATATCAGTTCAAAGGAAGAATGGTGGGAGGAACAGACGCAGCGATGTATAGATACTCGGCATGGGGAATTCCCAGCACGACGATAAGCATTCCGGCTAGATATATTCATTCAAGTCTTGCTGTTGCCGATATATCCGATATCGAGAATGCATTGAGGCTTATAGCAAAGTTCATGGAGAGTGTCTCAAGGGCTTAGAACATGAGTGCTTGGATCATAACTATTGGCGATGAAATACTCGTTGGTAGGATATTAAACTGGAACGCATATTGGCTTGCGAAGCGTCTGACAAGTCTTGGTGTTCAGGTTAAAAAGATAGTCTGTGTTCCAGACGACATAGATGTGATCTCGAAAACCATAATTGATGCGATAAACGATAAGGTAGATTTTATATTCACTACTGGGGGGCTAGGCCCTACTCCTGGCGATGTGACCACGGAAGCTATATGCAAAGCTACTGGTAGGGAACTGATACTCAATTCGAAAGCTCTTGAATTTATTAGAAAGAGATACGATGAGCTCTATAGACTTGGTCTTGTGGATTCTCCTCAGATCAATGAGGCTAGGAAAAAGATGGCCAAGACCCCAGAAGGAGCTGATGTTATTTACAACGATGTGGGTGTCGCACCAGCAATAATATTGGATACAGACTTAGCAACAATAATCGCTCTTCCAGGTGTTCCATCTGAGGCGATGTATCTGTTTGAGAAAATAGTTCCTAGGATAAGAACTAGAAAAAAAGTAGCGGTCGTTGAGGATTACATTGATGTCGAAGACGAAAGTGCACTAGCTAAGATTCTATCGGAGATTAGGAGAGAGTATCCAGATGTGAGTATAAAAACTTATCCTATTGGGTACGGCCAGAAAAGGATGCGGGTTGTTGCGATAGCCGAAGATTTAAAGAAAGCTGAGGCAGCTCTCAAGACATTTATAAATAGGATTAGGAAAGATTAGGCTATCTCTTCAACGATAGTCTTAGCGAGAGCTGAATCGATGTTTTTGATTACTCTGAAGAATTTATTTGGAAGATCCTTCCTTCGTATCTTTTTCTCGTCTAGCAAAACATTAATTGTATTCACGAGAAGCCTCTTAGCTACTATCCTATTCTTTATTCTTTCAAGAATGCTCACAAGAAGACGCGTATATATCTTCGATTCGATATGCTCGCTTAGGTCAATAATTATTCTCGTTATCGTATCTCTCAAGGTGTTGCTAGCTCTGAAGCCTATTTCGACTATTACTCCGAGGATTTCACCAAGAATCTCGACTAAGTAGCGGTCTTTTGTTAGGGTTTCTGGTAACGTCTCATTTTTGAAACGCCACATTGTTTTATCATAAACGAACATTCTCTCGATAATCTTCCTAACAATATTGCTAGCCCTATGAATGTCACCCTGAGCAATTCCATATGCGAAATACGAGTAGGGTATAAGGCTACGGATTTGCTTTTCACCATATTTTGCACTCAATATATTATCGAGATCATGGAAGAATCTATGTGCAATATCGTTTAGAATTGTATAGAAGGCGGGTATAGATTTAAGTGCTACCAGCGAGTTTCCTAGTTTCTTACTAAATGTCACCATGCTCTTGCCTATGTCGATGCTCATCCGTCGTTTAATGCTCTTCAAATGTATCCTAAGTAGGCTCTCAAGAATCGTAGTCACGCCAGATAGGATCTTCTTGGATTCCACGGGAAGAATATAAGCCGCGTTTGAAAGTGCTGGAATATATTCGAGAATCTCACTAGCATAGAGAAGAGGTCTTCCTAGTGGGATGTAGTCATAATAGATAGATAGGGACTCGTTCTCAATGACGTTTCTAACCATAGATAATGATTCACGGGCAAGACTAATAGCCCAATTCATCGAAAGTGGCAATACTAAATGACTGCTAATTGCCAAAAGCCGAGCTCTCTGAGATATACTACGGATCTGGTCTATAAGTGGAAGAAGCCAATCCCGCATGGTCTCATATACAATATAATAGTAACGTGTCTTTATGGCAAGTTTAAGTATCTTCTTAATGGTAGACATACCAGCTTCTATGCCTAGCGTTTCGATGAGTAGTACTATGCTCTCATAAAAGAATTTTTCACTGTCCATATAGAAACGTGTATAGGCCTTATCATGGGCTATCCTACCAATGAGATATGCTGCTCTAGATGGGTCATCAGAGATATGTTTGAAAGCTATTTCTGCGGCTTCATTAAATTTCTCATTTGCTAGACCTACAGTATCCTCCCCAGATATTGCGAGAACCATGGCTGAGTCGGCAAGCAAAAAAGATTTTTCATACCAATCACGGGTTTTTTCAGCTTCGCTCAGACCATCCAAGGCTAATCTCTGTGCTTGGTTTATATCAAACCATTCTGCGATGGTTCCACGGTTTATTACGATATGGAACATTCTAGCGCCAAAGCCTAGGTTAGTATATATTCTGCCACGGATAAATGGATCGTCAATTATGTCAGCTTCTGATATATTCCTCTTAATGACCTCGGCGAGTATCCCAGTTAAGCGATTTAATATTTCATCTGGTATTGCTATGGAATCTCGCCTTACGAGTCTATTAATCGAGCCTAGATTATAGAGCACATCCCGTATAACATTGCTTCTAGTGAGGGGATTTCGTATCGCGTTAATTAATTTTTGTATTTTCTTCATGAGTACGATGGCATCATTATACTTGTCAAAAACCAATTTTGCCGTAGCGATCACAGATAAACTCTTAGCCTTAAGCCCGATAGGGGCTTCAGAACTCACGATATATTCTCTCATCTCCTCTATTATTTGAAGGACAGAAGAAACCACGTTCTTCTCCACGCGGCTTGGATCCTCTAATCTACGGAGAAGCTCAATTTTGTTGATTGCCGAACTGATGCTAAAACTCAGCATATATGGAAAAGCGTAGGAAAAAGTATTCAAAGTTGTTACTTCTTGGGAAATGAGGTTAAGTAATGGTTTGAGATCCTTTAGAATAAGTTTTTTAAAGTGCTGGATTAGATCTATGCGTTTCCTCCTCCTACCAATCATAAATAAAACACCCAATGCTTGTCTAACTAATTTGGAATTGACCATATATAAAAAGCTACGATAATATCATCGATATGCTGCTAAAACTAGAACTGTTAATTAATAAAAACTTAGAATATAATAGCTCATCAGGGACAACATCAACATGATTAATCCAAAGATTCTGAGAAAAGCTGGGTAATCTAATCTTCCAGCGAGCTTAATTAGAGCCCTCATGGTACCTAGGGAGACGATAAAGCAGAGAGCAATCGCCAAGATAAATTCTAATGAGAATGGGTTTAACAGAGCTATGTCCTCAGAAACCACTATGAATATGAATGCAAGCAAGGATATTGGTCCGGCTAAAATAAATGTTCCTTTCAAACTCTCAACACGATCGAATTTCCGATAAAGAAAAGCAGCTAATGTTATGCCAGATCTAGTTATGCCAGGTAATATTGCGAATCCTTGAATAGCTCCTATAAATATGCTGTCTCTAATATTGAGCTCTGTGAGGATGCGTATGCCAAACCTTCTTTGCTTACTAATAAGTATGCCTGCGAGAAACATGAAAAAGCCTATAAGAGCAACAGTCAAAATCGAGGCACGATGAATGCTCTGCTCAAAGGTGGCGAATACTATCTTAAGTAGAATATACAGGGGAACTGCGAAAAGCCCAGAGATAAATGTGGCTAATATTATCAGACGAAGCCTATATGACATGCCAAGCTTCGCTATGTCCCTTAGAGCCCCTAAATATTCATCACGATAATAAAGTATTGAAGCAAAAGCTGTCGGTAAATGAAAGATAATAGCAAGTGTCAATGCTTGAGTTGGAGGAACACCAAAAAATATAAAAACAAGAAGAAGAAAAGCTTCGCTAGAGACGGGCAACCACTCAAGAATCCCTTGGACAACTGCAGCAACTATAAGAGCAAGCATTAAGCTCAGTATTATGCACCCTTAATAGCGTTTGAGAGAACCTCTACATAGTCATAAATCTTAATATTAATACCATGTAGCCGAGATACTACACGTAAGAGCAGAGCAGTAGAAGTTCTTAGAGAAATTATGGCATCAAAACCATCAATACTCCTCAAAATATTACTCGCGATACTCACTGCAGTAAGAGGACTGACAAGCCAAATCTGCTCATAGCTGAAGGGAGGATCCGATACACGAAGACTCTTAATGGATATATTCTCTATACTTCTAAGGGTCTCCTCGATTTCTCCTATTAGTGCCAAAACTCTCCCGTATAAGTCCCTAGGAAATATTGCTAAGGGAGCCTCATATGGCTCCAAAAAGATAGCCTTTAGAGATTCAGAGAACTTAAGAGAAAACTCTTGAGCTCCTACAAATTCAGGATAGAATTCCAATTGAGGCATCTGAGCCTCCGACTGCGAAAAGAAACGATATTTATACAATGCGTATTCGAAGGGAGATGTAAATAATATTCTATTAACACCTTCGCCTAACCATTCATTTATCTTTCTGTCGACATGGTCTCTTAGAAATTCTGTTCTACCTAGAAAGTACAGCTCAACACCACTTGTCCTTTCACTCACTAAAAATCTTACCTTATATCCAAGCTTTCGTAGAGCATAGCCTAATGTGTTTATTTCATCTATGTATCGCTTTGTATTGCTTAGTATTGCGCTCTCAAACTTCTTAGAGTCTTCAGCGAACCTTAAGTATGTTGAAGCAACAGATTTTTCATCAGACTCTAATTCTCCCTTAGCCAGACACTCAATGAACGTTTCGATGAAGCCACCAAAAAGTATATATGGATCCAGATTCACCAAAATGTCTGGCTCATCATCATTGATAAGTGCCTCTCCGATGTAAACTTGCAATGTACGCCTATCAAGCCCCAAAACGTTACCTCTATTAACTATATTCTCTGCTAAGAGCAATATTTGCTTGGTAACCATGAAAAACACCGAGATTAGAAATATATTAAAGAAAGTTAAATAGCACATAGTTAAAGAATATATATCTCATAAGACTCATATATATACTGATTTTTAAAATAGCAGAAGAATAAACATTGTGCTAAACAGAAGTAGTACTGTCTCCGTTCTCGAAATATATTATTAAAATTATCCCTAATTTTTGATACCTGTCGTGATTCGAGGGTAGAGGAGGTGAGTATATATGGGCAAAATAAGGGTGGCAATAGCGGGAATCGGAAACTGTGCATCAAGCCTTGTCCAAGGCGTATTTTATTATAAGGACGCCGATGAGAATGAGGAAATTCCTGGATTGATGCATGTTAAATTCGGCTCATATCATGTTAGTGACATAGAATTCGTTGCAGCGTTTGAAGTTGACCGAAGAAAAATAGGTAAGGATCTCTCAGAGGCAATATTCGCAGGAAATAACTGTGTCCCAAAATTTGCAGAAGTACCTAAGTTGGGAGTAGAAGTTCTTCCCGGCCCGATACTCGATGGGGTAGCACCCCACATGAAGGAAGCCTTCGCTCCCTACGATGAAAGTAATATGAAACCAGCAAATGTTGCTGATGTTCTCAAGGAAGTAGGTGCCGATATGCTAATAAACTTCCTGCCTGTTGGCTCCTATCATGCAACAAGATACTATGCGAATGCTTGTCTTGAAGCTAGATGTGCCTTTGTGAATTGTATCCCCGAGTTCATTGCTAGTGACCCAGAATGGGGAAAGAAATTCGAGGAGAAGGGAGTACCTGTAGCTGGTGACGACATAAAGTCTCAGTTAGGAGCAACAATACTACATAGAACCCTCGTTCAACTAATGAAGGATAGGGGGATCAAAGTAAAGAGAACATACCAACTAAATATCGGTGGCAACACAGACTTTCTAAATATGACTGTCGAAGATAGACTCAAATTTAAGAGAATCTCAAAGACAGAGGCCGTAACGAGCCTAATAGGCAAGAGCATACCCACAAGAATTGGGCCAAGCGACTATGTACCATTTCTGGGGGACACTAAGATTGCATACCTATACATAGAAGGCGAAAAATTTGGAGGGTTCCCAGTAACAATCGAAGCTAAGCTCACAGTTGCTGACTCACCAAACTCCGCAGGAGTAGTGATCGACGTAATAAGAGCAGTTAAAATAGCGCTTGATAGGGGAGTCAGGGGTCCACTAATCTCTATATCAGCCTACGCATTCAAACATCCACCCGTGCAAGTCCCAGACTACGTAGCGAAGCAGTGGGTAGAGGAATTCATAGCTGGCAAGAGAGACCGATAATAGGGTCCCTTTTATTTTCCCTAATTTCTTGTTTTTCTCCCAAGGAATAGGATTTGTAGTTGGTCCTTCTGATGGAATTTGTTGATGAAATGACGGCTCTTTTCTATGAAATTCTGAAAGAAAATCGAACCAGAATTCTTGAATTTCTGAGAAATCCTAGGATCATTGGCAGAAATCCGCAGGGGGAAACAACAAGGTTTTTTGATAAAGCAATAGAGAAACTTTTGATCGAGAAGCTCAGAGAGAAGGGCTTTGAAGGAACAATAATAGGCGAAGAATTAGGAAAGTTCGAAGGGAAGGGTAAGGGATGGATTTACATTGATCCACTGGATGGAAGTCTAAATGCAGCCCGCGGGGTGGATTTCTACTGTCTAAGCCTAGCATATGCTGACAGACCTAAAATTGAGGATATAAGAGTAGGCTTTGTGTGGGATATTCCTCGCGACGTAATCTACTTCGCTGAAAAAAATCAAGGTGCTTTCAGATTAGAAAAGGAGAAAGTAGTTAGATTGCTTACTCCTCCTGAGACTGACGATATAGTTCTAGATGTTGGATTTACGATAAACGAGGAATGTTTAAGAGAGATAAGAAATAAAGGGACGCTTAGACGTATGGGCTCGATAGTATTATCCTCAATATATGTTGCTGAAGGAAGATTCGACGGAGTATTCGACATGGGAAACCTCAAAGTTACTGATGTTGCCGCTGCATATATAATAGTTAGAGAAGCCCGCGGCTATGTATTTGTGGATGTTTCCGAAATAAAGGAAAATAGAAGAGTAAAATTAATAATGGCACGCAATAAAGAAATATTCGATTGGCTCATTGAATTATACAATAGGTACATTAGGAGGTAATGAACATCATCAGTAAGCACGGACTAAGAGCGATAATAGAGGGTATCTGCGACGGGCAAGCTGATACAAAGAGTTTACTTAGAACAATAAAATTACTTCCAGAAAAGATAAGAATAGAAGCAATCCTGATATGCTCCCAAAAAATGCTTGGTAAAGACATGGAAGTCTTCTGGGAAATAGCAAATCTACTATTTCCAAGCTACTGGTTTGTCAAATTAATGTGCGTGTCTATCCGCAATTTAAGATCGATGTGGAGTAATTTCTATGTAGCGGCGTTATCTGCAATAGATAAGATGAGTATCGGATATAGAAGCATATCATATGCTACACTTTCTCAGTCATTAGTAACCATAAGCAGTCTGGAAACACATAAGCTACTAAATAAAGCAATAAACCTTCTTCCGTTCTCATACGAAAACTTAGCAGGTGGCTCCGCACTCATTACGTGCAGAGTACTATCAGAGATAAACCTAGGTGTCATAAAGTACATACTAGCATTAGCGAATACTGTTAGTGGCTTACGCCTACTAGATCCGGCGTCTAAAGTCGATATACTTGTTCGCATAGCTTTAGTCGCGAAGAGATTCAACGCAGAGATCTTGGATTTTGTGGTGAGAAGAATTCTAAGCTTAATTCCCAAGATAGATCCAATAGAACTTATTGACATAGAGATAACAGTCGCAAACTTATTATCAGCAATATATTGTGATCGGGAAGAGGAACTCATGGCTCTCGGAAATAATTACAGTTCGGAGAAGATCAGACGCATAACAAGGTATGCGCTTATGAAAATTATGAAGACAAAACATCGAGATAATGTGAATTCAAACCTATTAATGACTTCGGGACACGACATATTAAAGGAAGTACAGAAAGCACTCATGAGACGAGCTGAACTCAAAAAGAAGATTTCAAGTGAGCTCAACAGAATTCTTGGAAATTCAAATTACAATAAAAATTGAGAATGCCTTACAATTGATTAGTATGATGAAAATGTTCCAACCCTGAGTTGATGAGGAATCCGCGAGGCTCTGATCACACCTCAATAAGAAATCTCTGACTCATTATCAAAGCAGCCTTTATAAGCGTCGAGAAGTACTCCTGGTTTTTGGGAATAAATATCTTCTTTATCCTAGAAACTACACTTAACGCTTCCTTCTTCGAGGTTATGGGGCTTTCAAGCAGGCTTTTTATGGATGACACGATGCTCTCGTATATCGACTTCGATATTTCACTGGGCATAGGCCGAATCTCATTGAGCCCCTCGTAGAGAATATTCAGAAGTTTTTCTAAGGTATCCGAACTCGGCCTTTTTAGCGATTTTATTTTAGCCTCGACAAATTCGACTTTTCTTATATACTCATCGAACATTCTAGAAGCCTGCTGATTGTATTGAATTATTATAGATCTATACACTGTATAGAAAACCCTATGGGATTCATCTGACTGAGCCATGCTGTTTAGATGATTCTCGAATTCCTGTATACTTTGGAACATTTGTTTACAAAGTGGACACTGTATGCTAATAACCTTGCTTCTTGCTCTTACCACCTCAAGCACCCTTTAAATATTGGCAAATATAGGCTTTGTAGTGATAACAATATACCCCTACCTATTCTTTGAGCATTGTTTGAGAGAATATAAAGTAAGCATTTTGTGGTCTTCTTTTTCATACCAATAAATTAGAATCATTCTTAGGAGGAAGCAGATATCTTAACTAGAAGACTTTTAAGTGCCGTTCATAAATATCTAATGGGAAGATGTTGCTTTGGTCGTTAGTAGTACGTAATAGGTGCTACAAATGAGGCTTAGGGTCATAAGAGGAAAAAACATACTTTTAGTCGGAGACCTAAAAGCTAAAGTTCTGTCGGGTAACGTTGATGTCTTTGGGAGGAGATATCAGCAAGGCGATGTGATCGAGGTAAAAAAATTAATATCTGTCCCCTTAGTAGCATTAGAAGATTCTGATTTAGAGATAGAATTTGGAGAAGATGGATATATCGCAGAAACACAATTCAAGTTGGTCCCTCCAGAGTGGACTGAATGTGCTACCGAAATACTTACTCTATCTCCTCCTGCAAGGGTAATGGTCATAGCCAATGTTGATGCTGGTAAGTCAGGGTTCATATGCTATGTTGCTAACCTAGCAATATCCAAAGGAAAAAAAGTTGTGGTCATAAACACAGATACTGGACAAAGCGAAATGAATCCACCAACGACAATAGGTATGGCAAAAGTCGGAAAACCAATAATACATCTCTCAGAACTTAGATACATGAAAGCTTTCTTTGTCGGTTCGACCTCGCCAGCAGGACTATTCAACAGATCGATGCTCGGAGCCATAAAGATGATACATGAAGCCCTAAAATTGGATCCAGATCTAATACTGATAAACACAACGGGTTGGGTTCATGGCTCCGGGGGGAGAGAACTAAAAGAGACCAAACTCCTAATAATAGACCCAGACTATGTGGTTCTCATGGAAAAAGAGCAGGGAGAACTCAGATACTTAGAAGCAATACTCAGCAAAATGGAGAAGAGATTCAGAATTGTTCCCGCAGCTCCGAGGCTGAGACCTAGGAGCAGGGAGGAGCGAAGAAATCTTCGAAAACAGTATTATGCAAAAGAATTTGAGGGTATGAAGGAAATACAGATATCGCTGGATGAGGTTGCCGTAATGTTTTCATATTTTGGGACGGGGCTACCACTAGATGCTGAAGAATCAATGAAAGTAGCGCAGATACTTGGATACATACCGGAGTATATGGAGAAAACCTCAGACTTGGTAATAATAATCACAGAGAAAACTATTCCGCAGGAAAAAGTTGATATTTTATCAAGAGAGCTAGGCAAGCAAGTTAAGGCTATAAATCCATCAGTTTTTGAAAACTTACTAGTCGGCCTATTAGATAGAGATGCCAATCTATTAGCACTAGGGATAATCAGAAAATTTGACCCAGTATCAAGAGTTCTGACAATAATCACTAGGGCAAATCCAGATGAAATAAGAATAGTTGCCTTAGGCAGGATAAAAGTCACACCACAAATGGAGGAAGTGGAATGGCTAGAACCATGGTGTCTATAGCTAAAGATCCAAAGAGTATTATAGCTACCCTGTTTGAAAAAAGGTTGATAGTAAGCAATGCTATTTATTAATGCACATTTGCTAATGCTAATGTAGACTAGGTTTCAATAAGAGATATATTTGAGCAAAACACGTTGGGAGTTTTCCACGATCTTTCAGACTTATATGCACAGTAAGTGATATTGATGCGTGAGGAGGCTCATAAAAAAACGATATACAAAACATATCGAAGGTTTAAATGGCTATTATTTGGATATCTGCTAGGCACAGCAATATCAGCGATAATAACAATTCTCTTAGCTCGCCTAATGGGCCCAGCGGACTATGGGCTCTACGCCGCAGCTTTTATACTGCCATCCGTGATATCCAGCATAGGAGACCTAGGTATGAGTCGTGCCACGATCTACTATGTTGCGTCTCTGCGTGAGAACAATCTGAATGATGCGTTAAGATATTTTAAATCTTCCCTTATCGCAGTATGCTTGCAGTCCATAATGTTTACAGTACTCGTAGTGGTATTTGCATATCCTTTAACATCATTAGTATTCGGTAAGGAGTATCTAGCACCATACGTGCAAGTAGCAAGTCTGATGATATTCTATACAAGCGCTACAGGTGTGATAAATGGAGGTCTCCTCAGCCTTGAGAAACAAAAAGTAATCGCACTATTTGTGATAATGACCTCAACAGTTAGGAATCTTCTTGCTCTGTTCCTCTATATCCAGAGTAGGGAGGCACTATTAGCTTTGATTGGTCAGATAATAGGATATATTTCTATGGCCACAATATACATAGCCTATGCGTGTACAATTCTGAGAGGCGTTAGTACAGACTTTAAGCTTGTATGGCCAATGCTGAGGTATGGTTTCCCATACAGTATTGGAATGTTCATAATCATGCTTAGCTCCCAGTTCTACAACATTGTTGCTGTTTCTCTTCTGGATAAGACGGCCTATGGTAATTTTGGTGCAGCATGGTTTATCTTCTCAGCGTCATCGATCATACCGAAATCTCTAAGCACATCGTTCTTTCCAAGTTTCTCTGAGGAGTACAGCAGTGTGAGTATGAACACAACCGCAACGTATAACGTTGCGGTGAAATTCTCAGCAACGATACTTCTCTACCTATGGCTTGTCCTAGGGGGGCTCTCAGATATTTTCGTTTCGATAGTATATGGGAATGCATATACTCTTGCAGGAGGAATACTAGCTTCGCTAACATCGATATTTATTTTGAGTATCCTGGGATGGGGCATAGTAATACCTCTTCTCCTCACATTTAAGGAAACTAAGGTTATAGCAGCGATAAGCTTTCTGGGTGTCGGAGGAAGCATGATTGTGTTCCTTAGCGGACAAAAATTCGGATTTACGAATCCTATATGGTTGATTCCACTCGCCCTATTTTTCCTAAATCTGATATCTACGATAGTAGGTTTAGCCTACATCGTAAGGAGATATGGAATAAAGCTAGAGAAGATGAGTATGGCTAAGATGTTCATCATAGCAATATTTCTGTTCTACTTAGTCAGAGAACTAGGCCTCAATACAACGGTACTACTAAGAATTTTTGGTTCTGTTCAAATAAGTAATATTCTGACTATAGGGATATCCGCCGTATGGATAGGAATCACCTACATATCATTACTCATAATTGCGGGAGCTCTGAGGAAAGATGACTATGAAATGCTGAGAAAGACACTATTTTCCCTGCCACTACTCGGCATAGTTGATAGGGTCGCAGAAAAAGCCTTCATAATAAACATAAAAGTTAATGGTCTGATACAAAAAATCGTGGAGAAGCCTTCAGGGAAGAAAGGAGATGTCGCCTACGAATCACTAATAGAATAGGATTATTCCCGGCAACCTCATAGAATCCCAGCCAATGATCCAGAGAATTTAACATGTGGACATAGATCCAATAATTAAGGAACACATCAGCAAGCCTAAGGAATCTCCCCAAATATCTCTCATAATCAATATTTATCCTCCACATGTAGGCAGACCTCTCAACCCATATCCGGTACGCTTTTTGGAGTCTTTCGGATACAACGACGCGTCCTATGTTTATTCCTCTGCTTCTATTAACCTCAGCAATGTAATCAACAAGAAAATCTATATCCCCCCTTCTCACCAAATAGCTCGAATGATGGACCCTATGACAATAAGCACACAGAACCCTATAGCCTTTAAGCCTCTGCGTTCTGCTTCTACGATCATATTCCCAAACCTCATGAATGTGTAGTCGATAAGAGGAGCCACAGATTTCACACCGGTAGCCAGCCCTAAGCAATTCCCTTCTTCGTATTCGTTGCCAGATCCTATTGAAAACCGCTTGATAGGCTGGAGGAATGCTAATCTCCTTATGGCCAAACCAAACGGATCCTTGAGCAAGCCTTGCTATGCTCCGATGCCAGCTTGTTCTAGGTACAAAGTCAATGTTGAACAGCCCGATACGCACACTATGCATAGGCATCAGCGTCATACATATGTATAGCGATTCGAATATATGGAAAAAGTGAATATTAATAGGAAGCAGAACTATCTGCAAAGAAAGCTTTATAAAAGCAGTAGCTTGGACAAAAACGTTTGCCAATCTGTAGAATTCGAAGACGACGGGTAGTATCCAGACTAATCAAAGAACCTCCGTGATTCACCCACGCAGGATCTTAGCAACTGTTCGCTTTCTAGCTTATCCAAAATTATAACCTTCTTACAGAGTTTGGATAGGTGCTTCTCCAGAAGATAATATAGGCTATGCTCAATACCCTCATATGCAACTAGTAGAAAGCATGGAGTCTCATTATTCTCATCAATCCACCTTTCTACACGTCTACAGAACTTTTCGGCATTCCTCATACTAAATATCGGATATGTCGTTGTTTCAATGATCCATTTGCAGCCCTCACTATCCTCCCCCAACAAGTCAATCTCATAGCCTTTCCCCTTTATGTTCTTATCAAGAATCTTTATGGGAGGCAAGAACTTATTCCCTATCTTAAGACCTCCTCTCCTATATATGTCTCTTATAGCAGTTTCGGTGAGCTTCTCCGCGGCTATACCTATATACTTTGATCTGGTTCCCAAAAAGTATTCCAGCATTTTTTGGATTCTTCTTAAGGAAGAAAAAATGGCATTAATTTTTCTTTCGACAGAGTTTTCCTTAGACATGCTTTTTCTTCCTCCTAGTACAGATGGATATTGTGTTTACTCCTCAACACCGCTGATAAGCCATAGATCAAATTTCTTATCTTTCTGTCTAAGCATCTTTTGTGTCCTAAGTATGATGAGTTCCAAAGTTACTGAGACCTCGGCACGGAACAGGTGGCCGCCCAGAGCTCTATGTTGGTTATCTCCTAGGATTATGTGGGCATGTATAAATGGTTTTCCGTCTGGAAGATAGCTTATAGTTCCCATAAGGCTAAGTACCTCATACTCTCCTTCAAGCTCAGCTTTCACATACTGCTTCTTCTCAACATCATAGTATCCTACTACCGGATCACGGACAGCACCAATACCCATGAAGAAACCACTTAGGTTCTCCTCCTTAGCAAACTTTTTCAAACTTTCTATAATCTCGTCTCCGGCCTCAAGCACCATAATGAAGTCAGATTCAGCAAACATCTTTTCGGGACTACCCATAGCAGATCTCCTCTAACCAACAAGCTTTTCCATAATCCTAGATAATAGATCCGCTGGTAACCAACGAAGTAGCATTGCTCGTGAATCAGAATCCGCGTTCTTCAGCTTGCTAATAAACTCATCGCTCAGAAAGAAGTTTTTATGCCTATTAATCAAGGATCTCCGTGCGGATTCTGGCATCACAGATAGGAACTCAGCTAGGACATCTATTGGGGTCTCAAGAAGGGTCTTAGTGAAATCTGGTCTCATCATGATCTCCTTATATTGGCTCAAAAGTGTCTCACGAGTGGCTGGCACAACACTATATATCATCTTGATGATCTCTTGAAGAGAAAACAGTGAAAGCCGCTTACTAACATAGGATCTGAAGTTTCTAGAGAAAGCCTTTCTCTTTGCCTTAGATAAACCCTCAAAAAGTCTTCCAAAATCCTCGGGTTTCCCCTCACCAATCTTCTTTACAATAATATCTGAAAACTTCTCAATAAACTCATTGAAGGTTTGCTCGGGGAGAATGACAAGTAGGTCCACAATATCACGGAAAGCTGATTTTCCTAGCTCATCGCGGATCTCATCCTTAAGTACTTCCTCAGATATCTGCCCTAGCAAAGTCTGATATTCCTTTGTACTCGCTTTTTCAAGCCTATCTAAAAGTTCTCTTATTTTAGTCATTATGGACACCTCATATGGACAAGCTGTAAATACAATTCTACGAAAAAATAATATAAGGAAAGCCTCAATTCCAATTTAAAATCATAATCCTTATTGGTCTGATTGATGCGTCTATGGGATTAGATGATGCTTAGGGGCTATACTGGTTTTGGCCTTCTAGTAGATTTATCGAAAATGAAGGTACAGAAGATACGATGGAGTGAGGGGCTTGCAAGGAGATACATAGGAGGTAAAGGATTCGGAGCACGTATTCTCTACGATCTTACATCACCAAAAGTAGATCCGCTGGAACCAGAAAACCCTCTCATACTAGCATCGGGTCCTCTTAACGGAACACGTATTCCGCTTGCATCAAAAGTAGGATTCTTCTTCAAATCTCCCCTGACTGGATGCTATGGTGAGTCCTACGTTGGTGGTTCTCTTCCTAAGTATCCGAAGCATGTTGGTTATGACTTCGTTGTGTTCATAGGGAAAGCTCAGAAACCGACATATGTCGTTATTTCGGAAGATGGGTTAGAGCTCCGAGATGCTAGTGATCTGTGGGGCTTGGGGGTTGTGGATACGGACAACACCCTTAGAAAGGAAATATCGAAAAATGCATCAATCGCAACGATAGGTCCCGCAGGAGAAAATCTTGTGAAATATGCGTGTATATGCGTAGATAAGTGGAGGCAGGCTGGGAGATGTGGAGGCGGTGCTGTGATGGGGTCGAAGAATCTCAAAGCAATAGTATTCGTTGATGGGTCAGAACAAGTAGAGGTATTCGATGAGAATCTCCTTAACGAAGCGATATCTGAAGTTTTAGCAAAAGTAAGAACACTTCGATCAGTAAAAAATATGAGAGAATATGGGACGCCCCTTATGGCTATGCTTGCTAATGAGATGGGATTTTTCCCAACGCGATATTGGTCTCAGGGACGATTCGAATATTGGGAGGAAATAGGGCCAGAAGCCATTAGAGGGAAGCTAATTAGACCAGAAGCATGCTGGATGTGCCCGATAGCATGTGGTCGCTTCACATCTATTATTTGGAAGGATAAAAGAATTGAGATGGATGGCCCAGAATATGAAACTGTATATGCGCTTGGAGGACTCATAGAGATAAGATCTGTTGAAGAGTTGATATATCTCAATTTCCTCGCGGATGACTATGGTCTAGATACAATCTCTCTTGGAAATGTCTTAGGATTCGCTGTTGAGGCGAGTAAAAGAAATAAGATTAACCTTAAACTGGAGTATGGAGACATAGAAGCGTTTGCAGAGTTGATAAGGAGAATCGCCCATAGGGAGGGAATAGGAGGGCTTCTTGCTGAGGGAGTCTCAAAAATAGCGGAAGCATTACGACTGGAAGAGTTGGCGATCCATGTTAAAGGGCTAGAACCTGCTGGCTACGATCCCAGAGTTCTAAGAGGTATGAGCATAGCTTATGCGACCTCCCCAAGAGGAGCATGCCATCTAAGAGCAATGGCATACATAATAGATATAAGACGGATGGCGGGAGAACCACAGGAACTCTCAGAAGAGAAAATAAGGAAGGTAGTAGAGTTCGAAAATTGGATGGCAGCATTTGACAGCCTAATACTATGCAAATTTGGTAGGGACATATATAATATGGATCTAATGATAAAAATGTTCAACGCCGTCACAGGTCTCGGCGTTTCAAAAAACGAATTCGTCGAATCCCTGAATAGAATTGTTCTTCTCACCCGCCTCTTTAACCAAAGAGAAGGCATTATCAAAGATACCCTACCCAGCAGATATTTCAATGAACCAATAAGAATAAATGGCAGGGAGCATAGGCTGACAAAAGAACAATTCGAGTCAGCCCTAAGAACATATTACTCATACCGAGGACTCTCAGAAAATGGTGAAGTACCAAGCAATATGTGGAGGGAACTAGAAGCAGAGAAAATGTTGAGGTAGAGAATCCTTGGTAAGAATACTCGCAATTGCGGACCTCCACGAAAACATAGATACCTTCAAAGACATAATATCCCTAACAAACTTCGATATGCTTATCCTAGCAGGCGACCTCTCAGAACTAAGAGTTTTGGAGTTCTATGAAGTTCTTAAGCAAATCAACAAACCTATAGTTCTCATCAACGGAAACCATGATTGTTGCCGATGTTTCGATAGGATAGCGAAGAAGCTTGATTTCGTGCACTACATACATAGGGGGGAGATAAGCATAGAGGTCGATGGAGAAGAATTCCTAGTAGTAGGAATAAGCGGTATTTATGGTAAGAGAAGAGAACCACCCCTATACTTCTCAGACAACCACCTGATAAAACTAATATCCAGCCTCCAAAAAGAGGATGTAAAAGCCGATATTCTCATATCCCATACGCCGCCCTACAGAGCTGCGGATTTCCTACCGAAGGGTGGGAGAGGAGGACTAAAACAGTTCCTAGCATTAATGGATCTATGCGAACCGAAATACTGGATCGCGGGGCACACACATGTATTAGCCGCAGAGAAACGTGGAGAAACCATAATAATAAACTGTGGCTTAGGATACATAGGAGATTTCGCTCTCATTGATACGAGGAGAGACAGAGTAGTGATAAGTAGACTTTTTATTGAGTACATAGACATAGACGAAAACGCCGAGTGGAACTTCGTATATATGATAAGGAGAACCCGAAGTATCCGCAGACTTCTAGAAATTATGGCAAATAAGATATCCGCGTTGAATAGCGAATGCACCATAAATCGACAAGAATAATGCTTATCGTTACATCAGGATAGTGTTTTATTTTAATTATTATCCTCCTCACACTAAAGTTTGGGATCCTAAGATTTCCCTGCGGGAGGTTTGGCCACCTCTATCAAGCTCATATAATTGCTCAGTAGAGTGGCTTGGGCCATCGGCCCATTAGGGCTGTCCCGCAGAAAGGCGGGATTCACCCATGTGGCTTCCTCTTCTCCATCACCTATGTGCTCGCCTTCCCCACGGGCTTCATCATCTTTGTATTGTTTGGCTGATGAGCCTCTCCTTACTGGTCAGTCTGCAGGATCTCTAGAGAGCCTCCTGTGTGAACCAATATATATACCTATTTTTTTAATTTGCGTTCTCACCGCTCAGCCCCCCCGCCCTCTTGGACCGTATTCATCCCCCAGATACAATCTGGAAGGCTTTCTGCGGTATTTTTGTAACCATTTTATTGGCTGAAAAAACTATGAATCCTGGTGTTGGTCTAGTTTTTAAAGACATTTTATTAATGTTATGTTGGGAACTTGGGTAGTGGTGAGATTGTTGGTGCCTGATAGCAGTCCTTATGCTGATGAAATAAGTATTCTTGTAATGAATATTGAAAGCTTTATAGCGGTTCTCAGTGGTCTAATCGAACAACTTAAAAGCATAGGCGCGGAAGATGTTGTCTCCAGACTAAATAATCTCGCTGAGGCACTCAAAGAGCAGAAGGATAATTTGCTTCAGCTTAAGGAGAAGCTTGAAAAGCTAGAATCAGATATCAGAGCTAAGGCGGAGGCATTAGAAGCTGAGAGATCTGGGTTTGAGTCCCAAATAAGGGAGCTTGAGGAAAAGCTTAGAAGTGTTGAATCTGAGAGAGATGAGCTTAGAAAAAGTCTTGAGGAGAAAGAAAGAGTAGTAGAGGAGCAAAAAACAAAGATAGATGAGCTTCAAAGTAAGGTCTCCGAGCTTACCTCTAAGGTAAATGAATTAGAATCAGCTATTGCTGAGGAAACTAAGAAGTATGGGGAGCTGAAAAAAAGATACGAAGAGGACATAGCGGCGAAGAATAGAGTGATAAGTGAAAAGGAAGAGATCATCAGCAAACACGAAAAAGAACTAGAAGAACTAAAAAGATTAATAGATAAGCTAAAGTCTGATTATGAAGCAAGAATAAACGAACTAAACGCCAAGATTAAGGAACTAGAGGACGCAAAGAAAAATTTGGAGTTGAAGGTCAACGAACTTAGCTCAGCACTCGAAGAGAGAAACAAGGAACTAAGCGAGAAGACAAGTCAGATAGAGGAACTCACATCGAAGCTCAACCAAGCTGAAGGAGAACTAGTGAAGTTGAAGGAAATAGCAACCAAGTACGAAAAAGAAGTTGCTGTTGTACCAATCGCAAAAGCATTAATAGTAACACATCCTGAAGCTCGTGTTCTGAAAGCACTACCCGTAATCCTAAACATAGGGACTGAAGAAGAAGATTTTGTCTGTATAGACGGGGCAACATTTACCCTAAGAACAAAGAGGCCAACACAGGCTCTTATAGGAGCTCTAGAAAGATCCTTTAATAAAAGCTGGTATAATATAAAGGGTGGGATCCCGCCAAAAATATGCATAAAGAAGACAGTTTTAGAAGCATTAAAGATTCTCCTAGAGGAATAATTTTTCTCTAAGCTCCTCTAACGGATCAGAGCTGGTGCCAATCTTCATTAATCTCCAGATTTTCCTGATCTCATCATCTCCAGATATACTAATAGAAAAATAAAAACTGTATCTTCTATTTCTTTCATCTATATTCTGTGAATAAGCTATTACTGGAATTTTAGAGTCAACTACGGTTATGAGGAGGTTTTGAGGCGTACACACTAGAGAATGATGATGAGGTTATCATCTTATCTAATTAATTTCTCGGTAGCCTCTCCTCTATGAGCAATCCTTTATCTATTCTAAAAAATAATTTTTCTACCGGTAAAAATCATAGTCGCTACTTGGGGTGATGTTGGTGCAGAAAAAATTGGTACATGTGTACCCTGGTACTTATGTTGAGATAGTGACCATAGATACTGATGTTGAGCTCCTAAAGAGGCTAGCAGAACTTGGTTTTATACCTGGAGAAAGGATCCATGTTGTTGTGAACAATTGGGATAATTATGTTGTTGTGGAGTCAAATAGAGGGCGTTTTGGTCTTCCAAGGGAGATAGCGGAGAGAATTATTGTCAAGGAGCTCTACCAAGCACCAATATGTATGGGTCATAGGTGGAGAGGTAGGGGTAAGAGTAAGAAAAGGAGGTGGAAGTTTTGGTGAGTGGGGATGCATGGAAAAGTGATACCTATAAGTGAGAGGAGGAATTCGATTGTTGTTGCGCTTGTCGGCCAGCCTAACGTCGGCAAATCAACTATATATAATAGCCTTACTGGATCTAATCAGCGGATTGGTAACTGGCCTGGTAAGACTGTTGAGATTGCATGGTCTAGGGTGAAAATTGATTCAGAGCAGATAATACTTGTCGATCTCCCAGGAACATATGCTCTGTCGGGGTTTACAGAAGAGGAGGAGGTTGCTGTTAGGTTTATTGTTGAGGAGAAGCCAGATGTCGTTGTGGTGATAACTGACGTTAGTGCTCTCGCGAGGAATCTATATTTGCTTCTTCAGGTACTAGAGCTTACAAGTAGAGTTGTTCTTATTGTGAATATGCTTGATGAGGCGGAGAGGTGGGGCATAAAGATAAATCTCAATGAGCTCAGTGAGATCTTTGGTATTCCAGTTATCGGCACAATAGCGATCAGGGGTATTGGTGTTAAGGACATACTTAGGGTTGCAGTCTCTGTGGCCAGGTTTCCTCCCAGACCAAAGAAGATAAACTATGGTGAACTAGAAGACTACATTGTGAGACTCGAGAAATTGGTAAGGGGTATTGCTACTAACTATCCTCCACGCTTCTTCGCTCTGCAACTAATAGAAAACTATGAGACTCTGTCCCCAACGCTACCAGAGGAAATAAGAGCCAGGGTATCTGAGATATTTGAGGAGATCAGAGCAAGATACCGTAGAGATCCCCGCCTCGTCCTAGCATCTACAAGATACAAGATAATTGACGATATCCTTCTGAAGATCTTGGTGAAGAAGAGGTTAGTGGACAAAATTACTGAGAAATTAGACATGATATTCCTCCGTAGAGGCCTAGACATAATAATGTCCTTCACAATATTGTTTGGAGCATTCTACATAGCCTTCACTCTCGGAGAAATATTGGCGGATATCTTTAGTGGCATCCTAGACAACTACCTCGCGGCACCCATAAGTACTTGGCTACAAAGCATAGTGGCTTCTGAATGGATTCGTGGCCTCATAGTTGATGGTATCCTAGGAGGAATAATATCGACCATTACGTTTTTGCCGCTGATATTTGTTTTTACTTTCACGCTATCATTCATAGAAAACCTAGGTGTTTTAGCGAGGATATCTCTGGCTCTCGACAGGATGTTCTCAAAATTCGATATGTCGGGTAAAGCATTCTTTCCAATAGTTACCGGGTTAGCATGTAATGTTGTTGCTGTAACAACCACAAGGGTTCTGCCATCATCAAAAGAGAAACTGAGGATAATGATAGCATCCCAATTCGTCCAGTGTCCCCCAAGACAAGTCGTAATAGCAATAATACTGGGTCTTCTTTTCTCACCACTGTTGGCAAGTATAATCTTTATTCTCTACATTATTCTTGGATTTATCCTGGTTCTGCTAATCTCCAGAATACTAAGGATTTTCGAAGGAGCAGCTAGAAGAGAAGCACCAATAGAGCTTCCGCCATATAGGCTCCCATCCATGAGAGTGCTCACAAAGATCTCCTGGAGTAGATCTAAGATTTTCATTAGACGCGCAGGCACAATGATTGTAATGGCAAACATAGTATTCTGGTTCCTACTCAATATACCCCCTGGAGCAAGTCCACAAAACTCACTACTCGGGATAATAGGCGGAGCCATAGCAACAATACTCACACCAATAGGCCTCGGATGGAGAGAAGCAGTATCACTACTTGCAGGCTTAGTTGCCAAAGAAATAACATTGGGGGTTATCGAGCCCCTATATGGAAGCCTAAGCATATTTGCTTCGTCAATAACCCTAGCATCGGCAATAGCATTCGTAACAATATACGCCTACTACATGCCATGCATAGCGACGATGAGTGTCATAAAAACCGAGAGCGGAAGCTGGAAAACGGTGATAAAAGCAATAATCATAAGTACAACAGCAGCTCTAGTTCTCGGATACGCATCCTACTTCATCACCAAAATAATCACTTAAGACAACTAGCAGCCTCCAGCTAGCATATTTCCTTCTGGAAAATTGACTTGAAGTAGTCGAGTTATTTCGAAATAGTGTGTATCGCCCAAAACTAGAAAAGTTGTCTCCTCTGTATATTTAGAAATTTCGTAATAGTCTTTAGATATGTAGGTGAGCAGATGAATTTAAGTGCTCTTATCAAAGGCTGGATCGAGCTTGCTCTCAATGACCTTAAAGTAGCCTCAGAATTGAATATCTACGAGTATAGAGGACCAATAGTTTATCATCTACAACAGTGTGTCGAGAAAATATTGAAAGGAATTATTGTTGCCTTAGGATTCGATCCTCCCCGAACACATTTTCCATCAAAAAAACTTGAGGAGATCCTACTGGAGGCGGAATTAGGGAACCTAGAAATAAAGCTGAGTCAGAATTGCAAAAACCTGCTTGAGGCCATAATTAGTGTTGCTAAAAGTCTTGAGGATGAAGTCACGAGACCGAGATACGGTGTAAGGCATGCCGATAAGATTATCTTGCCGAATGAGCTGTACTCAACAGATGTCGTTAAGATGTACTTTAATGACACTAAATTTGTCATAGAGAAGACAATAGAGGTTTTCCATGAACTTAACATCTGTAGAGATGACCCCATGGTGTGTCAAAAACTGAGTGAGGCTCTCTCATATGAACTTAGAGAAGGGAATTAGGGCTATAATCTCAGAAAAATTGAGAGAATCAAGAATACATATGCTATTTGCAAAAGATATTATCGATTACGTGGAATTACTTTCTAAGCATGTTAGGATCTCCGGAATAATACTATATGGCTCAGTAGCATACGGAAAACCAGACATAAACAGTGACATAGACTTGATAGTAGTCTCCCCAGACTTCGACAAACCATACGACGAGCTAACAATGCTTCGGAGAAAAATAGCGGCTAAGAGACCGTCGAGGATAAGCTGTATATGGCTTGGAGAAAAAGAGATAATCAAGGTGTTCGAAGCATTCAGTGGTTTTCTCCTCGACGCACTATACTATGGGATCGTACTATATGATGAGAAGGGAATCTTAGAGGGCCTAAGAAAAAGGCTTGAAAGAGCACTAAAACTAGGCAACATCGAAAGAAAACTAGGTATGTGGAGAATACCAATAGAGAAAGGAATACGCAAGATAAAAATATAGCATTCAGGCAGATAATCAGAAGAAGCCGACCTTCGTAAGACCAGAAACAGAACGCTAAATATGTAGCTTAGTATCTATAGGCTCCCTTCACCAACTTTACATAGTTCTTCTTTTCAATTCCGATAAGACTTCCGCATTTAGGACATAGAACCCTATCGCCCTGGCGTTTTGAGTAGTCATCCAAAATCCTATTTTTCCAACAATGCCATAACTTTCCTGACCCAACCTTAAGATACCTAAATATCTTTGCTCTGCATCTAGAGCATCTAACAATAATTATCCTCGCCATAGACACACCAACTATCCATAATAAAAACATGAAATCATACTCATCGCCGACATATAGTTTCTTCTCGGGCGATGAGTTGGTTGGTGGAAAAGTAGCATTTAGAAAAACTTTCAAAAATAAATGTAACTCACCAGGTTTTAAGCAAGATAATGAAGCTCTCCTTAGCCTATTCTGCCATTGATAATAGAAATATAATGGGAGTAATATTAATCCTGAAAACCACTCATAGCCTTTGCATAAAAAGATAGTCTAAAATAACACATTGTTTAAAGCTTAAAAATTTTTTTAAAAAGAAGATAATGCTATATTTCCTATGCTTTATAACTATGATATAAGAAGGTTCTATTGTAAAATCTTTACTAACAAGGAAAAATAGTTTCGCTCTCTAGCGCTAAAAGTTGTTTTCTATAAAGCACCAAACATTTGATGTTAATTAACGTGTATTTCGAATCGAAAGTTTTAAATATGGCGTAAAAGAAATAATAGAACTATTAGAAAAATAGTCTATGTAAATTATGCGGGTGAGCAATATGGCCAAGGGTAGGAAGGAAGCCCCAGAGGAGCTAACAGTCTACAAGACAAGGATCAAGGCCATCGCCAAGGAGAAAGGTTTCAGGGTAAGTGGCGAGTTCATAATCGCATTTGACAAGGCTGTAAGAGAGCTCCTTGAGAAGGCAATGAAGAGAGCTGAGATGGAGCAGAGAAAGACACTGCTCCCACGCCACGTATAGACCAGCGACGCAATGTAGAGAAAATATCATTTCTTTTTCTTTTTGTTTGAGCTGACCGATGATTTCTGACTCTTATTAAAACTCCTAGAAGAATTGGCTGTTTCTAATTGCGTCTTCTATTTCCTGGTACCCATTCTGTGTGTTATACTTCCCAGGCTTAATGTCGGAATAGAACCTTATCTGTTTGCTCACTATTGCCAGTACTGGTATCCATCCCAAATTTTTTGCTTCTGAAAGAATCCCCTCGGCTTCGCTTTCAGATAGATATATCTCCCCCTCTGAGGAATATTTTACTTGGATACCAACATCTCTTTTGTTTATCTTTGTGTATATGTCAAAAATTCCTTTGCTGTCGTGGGAATAATATGGTGTATAGCCCCTACGTAGCAGATAGTTTCCCACGATGCGCTCAGCCCAATGTCCGACAATTGTCACTTCTGTTGGTTCTAAGTTATTGACTATGTGTTCTAGGTATCTCCTAAACAATGGATCTACAAATTCGAACTTTGCGTTTTTTGGTCTGATTATGCCTATTCTAACTAGTTTTCCTAGACACACGATATCGTTCATAGTTAACGGTTCATTGCGTATTAGTTTTGCTAGTGCTCCTAAGTATTTCTCTCCTAGTTCCTGTACCCTCTCTAAGTACGCGAAGAATAGAGGAGATAGAAACTCAAAGAGTCTCTGTTTTGCTAGTCTAATAGTTCTCCTATTAATCTCTCCCTCCACATATATTTGGTGTCCCATATACTGAATGTAGAAGGGATGGTAGCCCGCCGCTTCGGCAATCATTTCTGCATAATCAGTGCTAATATTCATACCGCCTATCGCGAAGAGTTTTATTATCATCTCCAGAGCATCATTCTTACTAAAGGGTCCAAGATATATTATCTGAAACCTTCCACCCCAGATATCCAAAGCATCCATAAGCGGCTCTATTATTGATCCGCAAACAACATAACTCATGTTGGCTCCCTCAGCAAAACCCCTGAAAAAACCAAAAATAATTTCATCCGAGAAGTCTCTATAGAAGCCCTCGTTTCTAATGAGCTCGGGTAATAAATGGAATTCGTCGAAGAGCAAAAATAACCACACACCCTTCTTTTTTAGCTTTATATTGAGCTCTATGAAGAAGTCTCTCAAACTTCCACTCTCCAAGCATCTGCGATATGTATCCCCAAGATCAAAACCATAATTCTCCAAGACGCTGACAATTAATTGGATAGGTCTGTCCTCGACCCTCAAATTTATGTATATTGGAATAATGTCATCAAATTCTCTCAAGATTTCATAATACCTATGCATAAGGCTACTCTTACCATACTTTAATGGTGCAACAATACTAAGAAGAATCTTCCGCTTCGCACGTAGATTACGGACAAAGAACTCAATCTCCTCCCGCCGATCAAAAAACTTGTCTCTTGGAACAGCATCCTCAAAAATAAAGGGGGATTCTCCAGACAGATTAGCCAAAAATACCACCGAAAGAACATCTAATAATTCAGAATAAATCAGAAATAAAAGCTACGGCTTTTTCTCCTAAATCATTGAAATATGTTGGGAGAGCTAAGAAGGTTATTTGATATATCCGTTAATGAAGAACAACAAAAAGCATCGGAGAAATCAGCGACAAGAGCTTAGGAACGATGAGAAAGTCAGTTAGAAGCTAGTCTCAGAACATGTCGTGTTTCTCAGCTTATAATATCCTAGAATCATTTAATTTCTATTAGTCTATCTCATACAGAATCGGCTATTGCCTCCACGCGGTGCACCAACATGGTAACACTCTCTGGATGGATATATAAGAAAAGGGAATTCGGAAAGAAAATATTTGTCGATCTGAGGGCGATGGGGAACAGAGAATACCTTGGCAGGATAATACAAGTTGTCTTTGAAGCCTCACGTATGGATACAGAGGAGTTTAAAACAGTGAAGAAGCTGGGACAAGAAAGTTTTATTGTTGTGAGCGGAGAATTCGTTGAAAATGTACGGGCCCCAGGCGGTGTTGAGCTACATGTAGATAAACTTATAAGTTATTATCTGGCGGAGAAACCATACCCACTAGCAAAAAAGAAGCACTCCCCAGACTTCCTGCTAGATGTGAGACATCTAACAATAAGGTCTCCCAGATATCAGAGGATATGGCTAATCCGAGAAGCCTTAGTAGACTATCTGAGGGAGTGGTATAAGAAGGATGGCTGGATCGAAGTATATCCTCCGATACTAACATTCACAGCATGTGAAGGAGGAGCCACACTATTCGTCCTAGACTACTTCGGGCAGGAAGGCTATCTATCTCAATCAGCCCAACTCTACCTAGAAGTAATGATATATTCCCTAGGGAAGGTATTTAGTCTGACTCCTAGCTTCAGGGCGGAGAAATCGAGGACAAGGAGGCACCTAACCGAATATTGGCACTTCGAAGCTGAAGCTGCGATGTACAGATTCGAGGACATATTAAAGGCCCAGGAAGAGTCCTTGGCATATGCTATTAGAAAACTTCTAGAAAACGATAGGTTCTATGAATGGATAAAGGAGTTCAGGGGGGACATGGATATTCTAAACAACATAAAAGCACCATTCCCCCGAATAACATATGATGAAGCAATACAGATCCTGCAGACAAAAGGAATAAACATAGAATGGGGCGAAGACCTAGGAGCCGACGAAGAACGCATACTGAGCGAAGAAATGGAAACACCGTTCTTCATAACGCTCTACCCAACAGAAGTAAAAGCATTCTACGTGAAAGCATACGAAGAAGACGAAAAGAGATGCTACTCAGCGGACATGATGGCTCCCGAAGGATACGGAGAAATAACAACAGGTGGGGAGCGAGAAGACCGCATAGATGTCCTCATCGAGAGGATAAAGAGAGAAGGATTCGACCCCCAAAACTATTTCTGGTACCTAGACATAAGAAAATATGGATCAGTCCCACACTCTGGATTCGGCTTGGGGATAGAGAGAACACTGATGTGGATACTCAAACTAGACCATATACGCGAAACGATACCATTCCCAAGACTAGCCAGAAGAAAAACCCTAATCTAGAGAACATTTTCGGATCAAGGAATGATCTCAGTCGTATTGTTATATGGCGGATAGAGAATATCATCCCACGAAACCACACCATCGGAAACCAAACGTCTGATCTTAGGGATGAGCCCCTCTATTCTCCTTATCAAATGTTTTGTGGCTCTACAAACCTCATAGAATAAATTCTCGCCCCATAGCATAGTTTTGTTTGCATATAGACACCTACCACCGCAGCTCGTAAAGAATTCACAGCCTGTACACGGAGGACCAATAGCTATTTTCCCGGGAAGCTCTCTAGGCTCTGACCTTGCGATGTGCCCCACAAGGAAATCCTCCGAAGGACTTATTGGGCAAGCAAAAATCTTACCGGAGGTAGAAATCATAAAGGCTGTCTGCCCAGAACCACACGGAGGTTTCACATAGTTCCCAAGCAACAATATTTTAAGTATACCCTGGAAGGGAACGAGACCCACTACGCGCCCCCTAGAAAGCTCATTGAACCAGAAATCTAAGAGAAGATCAACACCCTTAACATATTGCCTCAGCCAGGAAGAGAAATCGTCATACCTATGCGGAGGAGCGTCAAAGAACACATCAAGTTGCCAATGGATATGGTCGAAAATTCCGAGGTTAACAAGATGCATAACATCCCTATAGATATCGCTACTACCCGAAACGGTCATCCTAGCAACAATATCCCCAGAATACCCTATCCTACGTAGATATCTAACATTCGAAACAACAGCGTCATATACTCCCTCCCCCCGGTAATAGTCTGTTACCTCGCGAACACCATCTATGCTGACAAGGATAGTATCTATCCTCCTAAGATACTCAGGAGGGAGCCTCCTAAGCAAAATACCGTTTGTCTGAAGAACATAGTGCTCGGCTGGGATATTATCAAGAATCCAAATAATTGTCTTATGGGCCAAAAGAGGCTCCCCACCATAAAAAGCAATTATAGGTTCCGAGTCACGCGAAATAAACGATTTTAATTCTTTCAGATCATAGCTTATCCAGGTAGGCTCACCATAGGGATTAGGCTCATTTCCGCAGTACCTACAATTGAGGTTGCAAAGCCAAGTAACAACGACGAACCACAGCATAGCATCCCACACAGAGCCCCATTCTTTAGAGAAATTCCATTGCCTAGTGCCTGCAACTCTGCTTATCTAAAAATCCCTTCTCGCAGAGCTTCTTAACAACATTCCAAAGGATCCTTCTAATACGTCTCCGCTTTAGGGGATGGCCATAGAGCTCCCTAGCGGCAGCTCTTATGCTTCCAGTTTCGACAATTTTTCTTAGTACTTTTATTTCCTCGTCGTCTAGACTAAGCTGTTCGGAATACTCAAGAGCTTTCTTAGCGACTTCGTATGCTGATAGTCCTCCATAAACATGGGTTTCTGCCTTATCTATCCTCTCAACAACTCTAAATCTTATTATGGTGACCCAGTCATGCTCCTTAATGTTGGGATAAAACCTCTTTAGTTCCTCCTTGAGTTCCGAAACTGAGCTAAATCCATCAGCCTTAGCATCCTCATCCGTAAGCTCCTTGACCCTCTTATATGCTATGCCCTCAACAACAGCCCTCGCAACGATTCTTCCACCAGCATGTATATAGAACTCCCTAGAGCGAATCTCAACCTTGCCGAGTCTAATAGTAGTCGCTTTCTCACCACTGAGAATCTTATCTACAAAACGTCTCTTAAGCATCAGATGTTTCCCCAACCAGAATCTTTTCCTCATCACGACACCGTTTCTAGGGTAGTGAGTCATTCAGAAGACAATACTATTCGGTCTCCTTACTCTTTTCAAGTGCGAGGTTCTCAAGCTCAGCTAATCTCTCAGCCAAAATAGCGATCTGATCAACGAGAAATCTCGTATCAGAAACAAATACTGTGATGGCCTCAGTCACAAACTTCTTAATCTCATCAACCTCAAAAGTTATTTCAATAGCCTGTCTATTAAGCTTATCGAAGGCTCTTGCGATTTTTTCAGGAGTAATAGTTATCTTAACCTTTTTCTTCTTCTTAGGAGACATCCAGAACACCACATTGTGCTGATCAATGTTATTTATTCAATTGCCTAACCAATGATAAAATGTTTTTTCTATTGTTTTTAATGAGTGTGATTGTTTGGAGCCATACATTTCGAAATTTTTCCAACCAGATCAGAGAACATAAATCCGAGGGAGCGATATGAGTAGAACAAGGTTTCTACCACTAATAGTAATCGTACTAGTACTACTCCTCGGGATACTCCCAACACACTCAAAGGTACCTAGAAAAACACCCAGCAAACGAGCGGGAGAGCTAAGCGTAAAATTCGAATTTAGGATACCCATAGTCTTCCTCAACATATCCAACGAGACTGGATACACAAACAAAATGAAGGATAGCATAGTCGCCCACAACATGGGCGAAACCGACGCATACATAAAGTATAGGTATAAGGTCGCACCAGCAAACCCCAACATAACCGTCGATTTCGTGCCAAACGATTTTATTTTACCATCAAATAGTAGCGTGGAGACACAGGTAAATATCTCAGTACGCGAAGGAACGATATCTGGGGAATACTCACTCACAATAACAGCGGTAGCGGAGCAATATCCTCCTCCCACTGGAAACCCTATATCGATAATGCAGACATACTCAATAAGAATTCATGTTAGTGGAAAAGCATACAGACTTCAGGTGATCACTAGACAGCCCGATGGGACCCCCGCAGCGAGCCTAATAAAGATAGTGTACATAGCAAACAACACGGAAAACTATATATACCAGGACTATGGATATAACATAACATTCTTCGTTGTGCAGGGAACATACCGTGTAGAAGCCTGGTTCGGAGGACAAAAAAGAGCCGAAGAAACAATAAATATCTCTGGGAACCTCACCCTAATACTGCAATTCTCACTAATCCAGATCCGTGACATACAAGTTGTTTCTCAGCCAAGAAGCCCCCAGGATAACCTAATATTCCAATTCACCGTCGTTAATGATGACCCCCTAGTATACAGACGCATAATAAACATAGAGGCCTACCTATATAGGAAGGGAGGATCAGAACCTATCCTCTCCAACATACACATAGCGACAATAACAATACGTAGCACGATGGTTGAAAGTCTAATAGGCGCTATCCCAGCACCAAACGGAACCTGGACAAACGGCTCATATATCCTCCAACTCGTAGCATTATCTGGCGATGTTGTGATGGAGAATGTCTCCACGGAAATAGAAGTGGTGGTAATCCTTCAGGGCATAGTTATTGAGAGAGAATATGTCCCTCTGATACCGCTTCTAGCAGTAGCACTAATCGCTGGACTAATAGGTTATTTCTTGGCTAGGGGGACAACAAGAGCTGTTAAGCCTGTTAGTAAAGCACCATTCCGTATTCGGCGCATAGGGATAATAGCCAGAGGAACACTACTTGGGATGTATGATTTCACGAGAAAAAGAAGTCTGACGATGAGCGAAATAGACAGGGTATATCCATCGCTACTAGCACTCATAAAGAACATAGAGTCACTACATCCAACAAGTTGGGTTCTCAAAGAAAAACTCCCACTAGCCTGGAGCATAGCCACAGAGAAATTCCTGATATATCCAATAGACAACGAATTTGCGATGTTCATATCCACGAATCCAAGAGTCAATGAGAGGGATCCCAAGGTCATTAGAAGCATAAGAACAGTGGCTGAATATACTAAGCGTCTCCACACAGAGGCAGGGTTAAATTACAGCTACATAATGAAGCATCAAAGCGAATACAGATACTACCTAAGAAAAATAGCTGAGTTTATCCAAAGCCTAAGACTATCAATCGCAGGCTGATGAGAACCAAAAAATAATGTGACTATGCTTATAATTTATAATTAACAAATTTAATCTGAATTTGATGTGAGTCGTAAGGTGATTCTATTGAGGATTGGTGGGATATCAGCAGAAGCAATAAAGCTTGCGTTAAAAGGAATACTACTTGCAAACAAAGGAGAATTAGAAGGAGCAATAAGAAACCTCGAGGAGGCAATAAGAATAGAACCAACATACTATGAAGCAGGATATCATCTCAGCCGTCTCTACGCGGAAACCAATAGATTTGACCAAGCAGCAGATCTCCTAAACAGAATAGTCAATGAACACCCCAACTTCTCGAGAGCATGGGCTCTCCTAGGAGACATACAGGAGAGAATCGGGAACCGCGAAAAAGGTACTGAGCTCACAATAAAAGCGAGAGAAATGTCAAGAAGAGCGGACGACCTAGTTAGGGTCGGTGGAGAACTAGAAGCAAAAGGGGAATTCGAGAAAGCAAAACAGAAATTCATAGAGGCCGTGGAAGCTGATGAGTCATTCCCATCGGGCTGGTACTCATTAGCCCACATATATGAGAGACTAGGCGAATATGATAAGGCATTAGAAGCATTCGACAAAATCATAAGATTATCCCCAGATGATGTATTCGCATGGAACAAGAGGGTGAGCGTCCTAAAGCATCTAAATAGGTATGATGAGGCTATTGCCTCATATGACATAATAATCGAGATAGATCCCCGCAGAAAACTGTTCTGGTTCTGGAAGGCTAGGACTGCGGAGGAAGCTGGGAAAATAGACCTAGCGCTTAAATGTTGCGATAAAGTATTGGAGATGGATCCAAAGGATACGTATGCCATGAAGTATAAGGCTAAGCTCCTAGAGACACAGAATAAATATGAGGAATCTGTTGAGATATACAAAAAGATACTCGAAATAGAGCCAGAAAACAAAGAAGCATTCTCAAGATACATAGAGATATCCGCAGGGAAACTAGATAAAATGGACGAAGCAATGAACATACTCAACAAAGCGATTGAGGGAGACCCAGAAGAACCACTATACCAATACCTTAAAGCAGAACTCCTACTGAAACAGGGAAACGAAGACGAAGCCCTACAACTACTCGAGAAAGTAGTCCAGATAGACATGACATATATAGATGCGTGGCAGAAACTAGCTGAGATCTATGAGAAGCGAGGAGACATAGCAATGGCATCACAATGCTACGAAATGCTCACAAAGATAAGGTCAAATGACCCCAACGCCTGGTACTTAAGAGCAAGCTTCATGGCTAGAATAGGAAAGAAGAAAGAAGCCATGAAGTTCGTTGAGAGAGCACTAAGGATAGACCCAGAGTTTAAGCCTGCCATAGAGCTTAAAAATAAGCTTTCCAGCTAGCCATTACTAACTTTTTTCTCCTCACCAGTAAGCATATTTGGAATAACAACACCAACACAGATCCCAAGCCCCAGAGCAGCCTCTCTACTCGCAGATAGTATCTCCTTTAAATCATCAACCTTCTTACGGAGAGCCCTCAACGGATCTATATACACTACCACGGGTCTGCCCTTACCCCTATTTATCCTCCAATACCTCTTAAGATCCCTCTCACAGAAATTCTTTCTGTGCTGAAGCTCAGCGTCAAGCCTCCCCCCAATAATAGCATCCCTAGCACGCATGATAAGGTCGTAGAAATTATCCTTCATAGAATACTCAGATATGCGTAGATGAAGCTTAACCATCCTATCCTTAACCCTAACATCAGACCTAACACTAGAAACAATAAGCCTCCTCCTCACAAGCTCATCAAAAGCCTCAATATCCAAAATGACCAGAGGAACAACATATGTCGACGAGAGAACAAGAGCCTCAGCAAGCTCCCCACAAAGCCCAGCCCCCTCAAGAAGAGACGAAATATCCCTATGACTCTGAAAAGCATAAACAAGACTAAGCACAGACTTAGAACTGAACCCAGACCTCCTAAGAACCTTCCTAGTCCTACCACCAACACCAACAGGCCTCCAACGAATAGCCCTCCTCAACCAATTCTTAACATCATCACCCACAGCAGACTTCGCGAGAAGAACACCACGAACCAGCTTAAGCAGATACACATACTCCACAAAATCAACTGAAGACATTCTTAAACCCACCTAACAAGCAACAGGACTAGTATCTGATAAAATATTTTAATTAACCTAAATAGTACTCAGCCAAAAGAAAAACGTTAGCATTTAACTAGTTTTGTTTCTTTTAGCTATCTGCGCTATTTTTCTTGCAATATCTAGAATTTTTTGTCCTACTCTAGTCAATTTATACTCTGAATACTGAGGACTTCGTCTCACAAATCTATGCTGAATAAGCCCAACATTATTAAGTATACCCAGATGATAAGCCAGCTGAGGCTTAGATATCACCATACCACATTCAACTAGCTTTTGATGAATCTCCGTAAATGAGAGACGCCCCCCATTTCTCTCCAAAATAAGCATTATCATTATCCTAACTTTGTTTGAAAGAGGAGCTAGATAATAATATATGTCCTCTGCAACCTCCTGACCATCTTCTCTATTAGCATATTTAGGTGGCATTTGAATTCGCCTCAAAATGAATTTAATTTTTTTTATAATTATTAAAATAAATCTTAATAGTTCAAAAGAATACTACCTCATTCTCTCCGCAGAAATTCTTTTCTTCTCAGCCTCAACAATTCTCCTAACCAAAAGCGGTAACTCTTCATATGAATCAAACACAAATAAATAACCAACACGACCTAAAAATGTTAGATATCTTGCGCTGGCATAACCCATTTTGTCATCCTCAATATACAAGGGATTATATTTCCTATGCACGATTAGTCTTATTCTATCCTTAAGCTCCGAGCAGAAAAATACATTAAACTCTGTGAGCGGTCCTATGCCCCCCTCCTCGGGTATTATTATGATAATTAGCATACGATCTCTCTCCCGCTGATTAATTATGGCGTCCTCCAGCAGATCAATAAATGCTCCATGTTGCAATAAGTTTGCCTTGGCGAATTCCAATTCCATAACTAATGGTGTCCCATATTTTCTTTCCATGAGTTTCTCGGCGATTTTAAGACGCCAATATAACCCACATATATCCCTAGATTCGCATCCAGATTCACATTGCTCAAGGACATCCTTAATATTCCCCCTAGCTAAACATGTTTTCAAATCCCTACCCTTAGGAACACTACTCCCACAAATAATAATACTAAGGAATGATAGCTCCCTCAACTTTTCGTAGATATTATCTGGCTCAGAATAAAACTCAGTACCCTCCATTCTTATCCCCAATAGCTACAAAGCTACTTTTCTTTTGGTAGATCCAAATAGCAAATTGAGTAAACATATCTCAGCCAATACCTTTCAAGAAGACCAAAAACAATAAAACCTATAGTCTACAAAGGGACCGTCCACTGAGTCAAAATGGTTTATCTCTGAGACACATTTTTCTTACTTTGATTTAGAACAGCCGACTTGCTTATCCCTCAGTGGACGGTCTTGTCTACAGATAATAGGGGATGGACCTACTTTATGGGTCCGACGTCTGGATATCCTTGTCGAAGACCTTTTCCCGCCCACTTTGTCAAATATTTGGGATCCCTAAGTATATAAACAAGATTCCTAGCATGCTTTCTCGCCCTATCGATAGCTATTTCCCTTAGTTTTTTTGGATCATCACTCTCATCTTCGTGAACAGTAACATCTATTATTGGCTTTCCAGTAAAAATACCAACAAGCATTATCCCTACACTATAAGCAACATAGCTCAGCTTATCCACAAACTCCCTACCAACCCAACCAAGAACAATAAGACCATCACAACCATGAGCATCGATCATACGCTTCGCGGCCCCAGGAATATCCTTGATTCCGGGAACGGTCCACCGAATAATCTCCGCCGTGGGCTCCAGCTTCTTTATCTCCTCGACAGCAACACTACCCATATCCACCCTAGCAAATGTAGTATCAATAATACCTATCTTCATCCTAGCCACGGGAGAAACGCCTCTTATACGCTTCAACAATCTCCTTTCCAGTCAAGAAAACTAAGTCGTGCTCCTCAGCATATCTCCTCGCATCCTTAGGTCCGAGGGAGTATCCATCATCACCAAGCATCTCCGCTATAACAGTACATGGAGTCAGACCCCCAAGCAATGCCAGCGCTAAGGACAACTCCGTGTGTCCAGTCCTATCAAAAATAAGATTCTTCGCGGCGCGGAGAAGGAATACATGTCCTGGAGAACGAAACTCATTTATGAAGCGGTCTCTGAGAGTCTCCGCATCTATCCGCTTAGACCAAAAATCTCTACATAGCTGACCAAACCTCGAGATGGTAAGAGCCCTATCCCTATCGGTGATCCCAGTAAAAGTATCCACATGGTTTATGGTTATCGAGAAGGAGGATCTCTCATCATATGGGAGAGGCTTAGTATATATGCATTCAAGATTCCCCGAGTGGAGCTTAAGGAGCTCACGGAGAAATGGTAGCCGCAAAACATCAGCAATGTCATTATGAACGGCGATGCAGATAAGCCCACCAGCATCCCTCCTAAGCACCTGGACACTCCTATAATCTACGGTTTCAGCCAAAAAAACAATATCAGTCTCACGCTCACGATCCTCAAAATCAAAGATAAGGACAGGACGACCCCTCCTAAGATCCCCAACAGCACGAAGAATATTATCATCCATCTTAATCAGCATCACAACGAATAGAAGATCATAAAGAAAAAAGAAGGAGATATACGGACTATTCCTCAACTGTGATTGCGGTCGCAGGGCAGTTGTCAGCAGCGGTCCTAGCACAATCAACAAGATCCGCAGGTATTTCGCCCTCAGCCTTGTTTCCTCCAACCCTGAAGTTCTCAACCACGCTGCTCTTCCCAGTTTCGGGATCCATGACGAAGACATCTGGGCACATGGATGCGCATACGCCACACGAAATGCATGCATCTACATCAATCTTCACTTTGGGCATAGGAAAGCACCTGTTTAAATTCCAAATATGTAAATGCAAAATAAGTCAAATTAGTATGATGCTATATATACCACAATGTTTGGTCTTATGAGCAGATGATAGGATATAAACACCATAACAATACAGATTAATGATAGCTAAAATCCAAATATAGATAGCCCCCGGTGTCAAAAATCGTCAAGAAACTAATAAACCTAAAAGCAATAGTCCTCGGAGAAGCGGCTGTCGGAAAAACAACACTGATAAAAAGCTTCATAGAAGCAAGATTCGAAGCAAGCTACAAAGCAACAATAGGAGCAGACATATTCGTGGCACACCTAGAAATACTACCAGACATAGAAGCAAGAATAACAATATGGGACATGGCGGGCCAATACCAATACAGACGCCTAATCAGAGCAATAGACGGATACTTCCAAAAAGCACGCATAGTAATGCTGGTATACGACATAACAAGAAAATGGACATTCAACGCAATAGAAGAATGGTACCGAATAGCAAGAGAAAAAAACCTAGACCCAAACGAAGTAATATACCTCCTAGTAGAAAACAAAATAGACCTAGAAGACCTAAGAGAAGTACCACCAGACGCAGGAAAAAAACTAGCAGAAAAACTAGGACTCCACGGATTCATAAAAACATCAGCAAAAACAGGATACAACGTAGAACAAGCATTCAGAATGGCCGTCAAAAAGCTTGTGGAGCTAGTACTAGCAAAAATCCGAAACAAAAAATAGAACACAAACCCGACGGGTGCATAGCCATGGTGAAGATAGCAATAATGGGAGTCGGCGGATGGGGAGAAAACCACGCAAAAAAACTAGCACAACTCAGAGCAGAAGAACTAATAGAAGACTTCATAGCGATAGACATAGATAGTAGGAGAGCAAAATACATATCAAAACTCTACAGATGCAAAGCCTACACAACACTAGACGAAGCACTAAGAAAAGAAGAACTAGACGGAATAATAATAGCAACACCAACACCACTCCACTACCAACACACAAAAAAAGCACTAGAAAACGGACTCCACGTACTCGTAGAAAAACCAATGACAACAACAAGCAAAGAAGCACTAGAACTAATAGAACTAGCAAAACAAAACAACAAAATCCTAATGACAGGATTCCTACTAAGATACAGCCCAGCAGTACAATTTGTCAGGGAAAAACTAAAACAAAACCCAAAATACTTCGGAGAAATACTAATGGTATCAACAAGAAGAGTAAACCCATGGAAAATACGAGAATGGGACGTAGGAGTAATAAAGGATCTAGTAATACACGACATAGACCTAGTAACATACATATTCGACGCAAAACCCATCAGAGCATACGCATACACAGAAAACCTAGGACACAAATTCGAAGTATTCACCACAGGAATAATAGAATACAAAAACAAATGGAACAAAATAATCCTAGCATTCGAAGCAAGCTGGGTCTCACCACAAAAATTCAGAAGATGGGTAATCTCCGGAACAGAAAAAGAAGCAAAACTAGACCTACTAAACCACACAATACAAATTCACACAAAAAAGGAAACTCAAATAATATCGCCAATGATTTCGCTCAGAAAAGATCCATTATATCTGCAAGACGAAAACTTTATAGAAGCAATAGGAAGAAAAAATAAACCTTTAGTAACGGGATTGGACGGATACAATGCCCTTAAAGTATGTGAAGCCTTACTAAGAGCTTCAAAAAATAAAATTGTTCTAAATGTAAGCTGAAACTTATCAAGCCTTATTTTAGGAATAAAGATTGATTTTTCTGTTTGAAAAAATGATCTGGTGGTCACATGATTAAGGATAGCAAAGGAAAGACTAAAGTAATTGTCATCGGATTGGATGGTGCCGATTGGAAAGTTCTGAAGCCCCTAATAGAAACTAATGAACTACCATTTCTTAGAAAATTATTAACTAATGGCGCCTATGGAAGCCTTGAAAGTATATATCCGCCACTTTCCGTACCAGCTTGGCGATGTTATTCTTCTGGTAAGTATCCTTCTAAGATTGGTGTTTTCTCCTTTATGAAGTTCGATCGAAGATCTAAAAAATTTAAGGTTGTGAATTCAAAGGATTTCCGAACGTTGGATATATGGGATTATTTGGGTATCTATGGATACAAAGTCTGCGTCTATAAGATGTTTTCTACGCATCCAGCGAAGAAGGTTAATGGAATAATGATATCTGACTTGCCTATATATAAAAATGCTTTTTACCCTACTTATTTGAAGAGAGAATTAGAAACCAAATTTGGAAAGCTTATGTTTGACATTGCTTTTACTACCGATCGTGTTAAGACGTATCGTGGTGTTCTGAAAGAAATTGCTAAAGATATACAAATTTTGTTATATCTTATAAAG
>Ga0190367_1000178_pt1 | contig 49624 bp, 49 predicted proteins | sample 4872181011_MG_FD_171838 | JGI IMG/M metagenome (GOLD analysis project Ga0190367, IMG submission 171838) | Hydrothermal vent microbial mat bacterial communities from Southern Trench, Guaymas Basin, Mexico - 4872-18-10-11_MG | ecosystem: Environmental > Aquatic > Marine > Hydrothermal vents >... | reverse complement strand
CTGCAATACAGGACAAACCAAGAACAATGTCAAAATCATAACACGATGAGCTAGCGATATCCTTGGCGACCTGCATTAGAGTATCTATCGCTGTCCCTACATCTATTTCGCTAAGTCCCTTGCTGCTTGCAGTGACCTATCAAAAGAACATACGAGTTCCCTATCCTCATAAAATTCTTCTTCGTCACAATAAACACAATACCAACAGTAGCAGGATTTTCTAATACGTTCCTTTAACTCATCAATCCTGCCATAATTATTCTCCACGTCCTTCTACCATAAAGAGCAAAAGCCATAAAGCCTTGCGGATATTCATTTCAAGGCACTAATTTTAATTACTAGTCTCCCACACCTCCCGCATATTATATACCTAGCTAATAATGATTATTTCTCCTAATATCCTATAGTAAAACCCCTACGGTGACCAAAATGCAGGAAGACAGACCATTCGAAATAATCTTCATAGCCCGAGGCGGCCAAGGAGCATGGACATCAAGCATCCTAATCGCACAGGCAGCACTACACGCCAAAAAATACGCACAATCATTCCCAGAGTTCGGTCCTGAGCGTTCTGGGGCTCCTGTGCGTGCGTATGCTCGGATTTATGATAAGCCTATTGAGATACATGCTGGTACGATGAAGGCCGATGTTGTTGCTGTGATTGATGGTAGTTTGGCATATATGACAAAGAATTTTGTTAGGGAGGGGGGTATTGTGATTGTTAATTCTCCTGAAGATCCTGCAGAGCTTAGGAGGAAGTTGGGGTTGCCAGAAAGTGCTAAGGTCTATGCGGTTGATGGGACTAAAATAGCGCTTGAGACTCTTGGGAGGCCTATAGCTAATACCGCGATACTTGGAAGTCTTGTCAGGGTTCTTGAGGAGCTGGGTATAAAATATGTTTCGCTGGATAATCTCATAGCTGCTGTGAGGGATGTCCTTGGTGAGAGGTATTCGGAGAAGATCGTTAGTGGGAATATTGAGGCTGTTAAGAGGGCTTATAAGGAGGTGAGAGGATTATGAGCGGTGCTGAGCTTAGGAAGTGGAATGAGGTTCCAATCGCGGGTGTTCCTTGGAAGTTTTCTACTGAATATAAGACTGGGGATTGGAGGAGCGAGAGGCCTGTAATTGACCATGGGAAATGTACAAAGTGTCTGTTCTGCTATATATATTGCCCTGAGATGGCGATAAAAGTACACTGGACATCAGACGGGTCGAAACCTGAGAAAGTTGAGGTTGATTATAACTTCTGCAAAGGATGCGGCATTTGTGCTAATGTTTGTCCCGTGAAAGCTATAAATATGGAGCTTGAGAGGAGGTGAGGACTATGGTAGCTGAACAAGTTGAGATGCTTCTAAATGGAGATTTTGCTGTTGCTTGGGCATGGAAACATGTTGAACCAGATGTCGTAGCTGCTTTCCCTATTACCCCACAAACGCTTATTGTGGAGAAATTCTCGGAATTCGTGGCGAATGGGGAAGTACGAACGCAATTCGTAAGTGTTGAGAGCGAACATAGTGCCATATCTGCCATGGTTGGTGCGGCGGCTGCTGGTGCGAGGGCGGCGACGGCTACTGCTGCTAATGGGTTACAGTTGATGCATGAGATTCTCTATATAGTGTCTTCTATGAGGCTCCCAGTAATGCTAGGTGTTGCTAATAGGGCTGTTTCGGGGCCTATTAATATTCACTGTGATCATACTGATGCCATGGGCCAGAGAGACGCGGGATGGATCATGATCTTTACTGAGGACGCTCAAGAAGCTTATGATACTACGATTCAAGCTTTTAAGATTGCTGAGAATCCCGAGATTCTTCTGCCTATTATGGTGAATCTTGATGGGTTTTTGATATCGCATACAGCGATGAATGTTAAGGTTTTTAAGGATCCCAAGGTCGTCAAAGATTTTGTTGGTGAGACACGCCCTGTACCTAAGATAAAGCTTATGGGTGAGGAGGTCGAGTTGTCTCTGAATCCTAGGAACCCTATACCTGTGACTTTTGGCCCGTTTGCATACTATGATTACTATTTCGAGTTTAAGAGACAGCAGATTGAGGCGATGAAGAAGGTTCCGGATGTTGTTGAGAGGGTGAATGATGAGTACTATGAGATTAGCGGTAGGAAGTATGGTAATGGACGTGTTGTACCCTGGAATGTTGATGATGCTGATATTGTTGCTGTTGTCATGGGAAGTGCTGCGGGCACTATGAGATACGTTGCCCGAAAGTATAGGGAGAGAGGGGTGAAGATAGGTATATTAAGGGTACGAATGTTTAGGCCGTTCCCATGGCGGGATTTGCAGGAGTTACTCCGTGGAAAGGAGGTTGTTGCTGTGTTTGATAGGACTCAGGATCAAGGTGTCATGGGAGGACCACTATTCCTTGAGACCTTGGCGGCTCTCCACTATCTTGATGATAGGCCAAGGAACGTAGTTAACTATGTGTTTGGTCTTGGTGGAAGGGATTTCCCACCAGAACTCGTTGAGAAGGTTTTTGATGAGCTTATACGAATTAAGGATGGTAAAGAAAAGCCCTTCGTTAAGAAATATGTTGGAGTTAGGGAGTAGGAGGTGATAGGTGATGGTAGGAGTTAATGAGGTTAAATGGACCCCCACATTAATCGAACTTGCTAGGAAGCCCGATTATTTTCTTCCAGGCCATAGAATGTGTGCTGGTTGTGCCGCGCCGGTGATTGTTAAACTAACTTTGAAGGCCCTACCAGACCCAGACAATGTGGTTGTCGTAAATGCTACTGGGTGTTTAGAGGTCGCGAGCACTATATATCCCTATACTTCTTGGAAAAGACCCTGGATTCATAATGCATTTGAGAATGCGGCTGCTACGGCCTCGGGTGTGGAAGCGGCTTTCAAGGCTTTAAAGGCCAAGGGCGTTTGGAAGGGCGATTTGCCAACGGTAGTCGTATTTGGTGGGGACGGAGGAACTTATGATATTGGTCTGCAATCATTGAGTGGGGCGTTGGAGCGAGGCCATAAACTGATATATGTACTCTACGACAATGAAGCCTATATGAATACTGGTATTCAGAGGTGCTCCTCGACTCCCCAATATGCCGCCACCACGACGACTCCTGCTGGAAGAGTAATTCCAGGCAAACCTGAATGGAAGAAGCCAATAGGATTCATAGTTGCGGCTCATCATAATGTCTATGTAGCTACTGTCAATCCATATTTCTGGGCGGATTTCGTTAAGAAGATAAGAGCGGCCGCTGAGTATGAGGGTCCAGCATTTATTCATGCTATTTCAGTGTGCCCGCGAGGCTGGCGACATGAATCAAAACTTACGATGACGATCTCAAGATTGGCCACAGAGACATGTCTACATCCTCTCTGGGAGTTTGACCCAGAGACGCGAGAGTATAGAATAACGGATAGGTCACTGTATATAGCTAAGCATCCAGATAAGAAAGTACCAGTTGAGGAATATTTGAAACTACAAGGGCGGTTTAGGCATCTATTTAAGCCTGTGAGGAGAGATCATTTGATAAAGGAGATCCAAGAGAAGGTTGACAAGGAGTGGGAGTATCTTCTTAGACTTGCTGGTTTCAAATAATTGATCTTCTTTTTTAGAAGAAGTCTGCAAGATTTATTTTTATTTTTCTCATAACGACATCTCTTTTTTCGGTTCTGTTAGAACTTCTGTTTATTAGTTTCTCGGTAAGATCGGTGATCGAGGTTTGCCGTAAAACTTTATAGTCTGTTGCTAAAAATCTGTGAAATTGTTGCGATCTAAAGTCTTCTTCATCTAAATCGGAAACTATTTCGCGTGCAATGCTGAAGAATTTCAGAACCATGTTTATATATACTGATGGTTGGAGGGTGTTTCCACAGTAGGGACATTTCCCATTCACGGGTATCCTCCTAAATGTTCTTCTACATCGGGTGCATTTAAATGATTGAGTACCAAACGACCTAAGGTTTCCGAAGATATCGCGGAGAACATGGCTCTCTAAGACTTTCCCGACAGCATCGGCATAGTCAATTGCAACGATTTTCTTCATTAGTTTTATCTGCTTTGCGAGTTTGTCTGCCATGTTCCTAGCTTTGACGTAAGCTGTTATTGTTGGTCCCATATCTATCTGTGAAGTGTCAAATGAGAAATCGATGTTCATGTATTGCTCTGGCTTGCCAAGTCTTTTCTCTATATTATCGATGAGATCTTCGATTTCGCCAGGATCAGGATATTTGAGGGATTTCCTGTAGAATTCTAATGGTATCTCACGCATTGTGTCGAGGTTATAAACTTCAGAATCTACCTCTAAGGGATTTAGTATAACAGTCACAATAAGAGGCGCGTCCATTTGCCCTCCTCGGCTTTTGGGTAGATATTCTTTTGAGAAGTTAATGAGTCCATCTAGGAGGAGTATTATTGAATCTTCGTCTCCATCGCAATTTCTTCTTTTTGCTGCATGCCAATATGGGTGTGCGAATACACACCTTGCTTTTGTGAATCCTATTATGCGGCCTACAATGCCGGCTGATGTATGTGGAGCAAGTCCTATGACTAGATGCCCAACGAGGTCATGTTTATCCTTAACTTTGTAGTATGGTTCGATGCCATAGACCTTCATTAGTAGTTCGTCAATAAATTGGGCTACTCTTACCAGATACTCTGCAGCCTCCTCATTTATTATGATATCCTGAACCTTTAATTCAAGAATTTGATCTTCTCTTTCCAGAGCTGCCCCATAGATATCTCGTGTATATCCTAACTTTTTTAGCTTCTCAATAGACACGCCGATTTCTTGGGGCCTAAAATGAGTCAGAGGAGCGTCTGTGGCATCAAAGCGTATTGTGCCATCTCTAAAAACTGATAGGTTGTATTTGGCTCTAAGTAATCCCTTAGCCAGATACTCTGGCATTTTTCTCTTTGAGATGAGACCTATTACGCATCGTAGATCCTTAGGCATTTTTACTTTGTGTTTATCCTCAATCTCGCCTAATAATTGTTTGAAATCTACTTTGAATTTCGTGTAGGGCTGAACTCGGCGGCTACCACATCGAGGGCACTTCTTTATGGGGGTCCTAGAGATATATCCACAGCTAGCACAGACAAACACTGGCGTTGTGCGTGAGCCACAAGATGGGCAGAATGGGTAAAATACTAATTTTTGGCACTTCTCGCAGAACATACTGCTTGCTTCAATCTCAAATGTTTTTGCCTTATCGAGTATTCTTGTCACAGATCTAGTTGATTTTCCCGCTTCTCCTATTGGGAATAATACGTGTACAGCAGGCTTCATTTCTCGGTGCTTAGCTTTCTCTGGACGCCCCATACGTGCTCCTATAAAGAAAGTATATTTATCATAGATGTTAAAACCAAATCTCCGCAGAATTTCTAGTGCATTGGGACCATCTATATTATTCAATCCTATTTTTTCAAAGATTCTGGCAGCTATTATTTTCAAAGTTGTATAATCCTCAGGTGGCAATACTATTTGTCCGTCAGAAACTCTGTGTAATATCAGAAGTTTTTCCAAAATCTTCTTTAAGTTTTCATCAAACATAAGTCTACTGTCCGTAGCTTCATTAATTTTTTTGAGTAGATATATTAGTTCCTCTCCAGAAATATTTTTCCAGAAATAAGTGAAGCGTGGATGCCAGGGAATATCTAAGCGCTCGACAAGTTCCACCATGAATTTAGGATCTCTTAAAGCTTTTTCTTCATATTCCTTGAGGTGGGATCCCTCGCCAATTTTTGAAAGTTTTTCTCTTAGCTCCTGTCTCCACCACTCCTCGACGATAGGCGAAGGAAGGATAATGTGATTGTTTTCTAGGAATTCTCCAACGCTTATAAGCATATCACCAAGAAACAGTATCTTTTCGACGTGTTCGCGTATTCTTTTAGCATCCTCTATCGATTTTACTTCGACAACCGAGCCATCTTTAAGCAAGACTATTGGAGGGTCTATACTGTCGACTGGCAAGACTATAGCACCTTTACCAGGTCTTTCTGGCTTTATCTGGGTGCTTACGGCAAGAAATTCGTCTAGAAGATACATTGTAGAGGGATGTATGCCGACAGCAGCTAAACCTGTGTTTCTTGACCTGCCATATCGAAGTCTGAATCCTCCATATCTCATAGGTGATGCGAATACTGGCCGTCCAACAACAACTTCCCTCATATAGGAATAGTTTGGCTCAATTTTTGGGGCTGGATTCAAATCTGAATTTGATTCTTTTTTATCTTGCTCTGCTTTAGCATTATTTTCTGCGTGGCCTATTTTAGTAAGTTCTTCCAACCAGTCCCAACCATCGATCCCAAGTCTTCTGATAATCTTAAGTAATTTTTTTGCTTTTGCGATAAGCCCATCGTTGATTACTAGGACTGCGCCACCTCGTATTTTTGGTGTGTCGACATATCGTACTCTTCTATAAATTTGGACTTCCTTATCTGTTCCCTCTCCGTTAATTTCGATAGGGATATTCTGCATAGCGAAGACAATCTTATCTCGATTCGGAGGATATTGGAGGTTACTGTATCGCTTATAGAGGAAAACCTCCTCAACCATTCTCTCTATCTCTTCCTTTGTGGGTTCATACTTTCGGAGCCCTAAGGCTCTTCTTACGATATCTGCCAGTAGAACACTCATCGCTGTTTCCGTTCCACCTGCGGATCGTATAGGGCCAGCATAATATACGGCAAGATGTTTTTCTGGTCGAACTTTTACCTTAACAATACCCTCCAGAGGCGCCGCAACAATGCCGTTTGTAACTATGGCTAGAGAAGTTCTGATAGCTTGTTCAGCGATTTTCTCGGGGTTATCTTCATCTAATTTCCATAAACCAGAGGCGATCTCTTCTGCGATAATTACAGCTATTTCCTCAAGTTCCTTGCCTTCTTCCTGAAGACTTCTAATTCGGTTAGCTATTCCTTTCGGTCCTACCATGGCTTCTACTCTTGATGCTAGGTCGAATGCTAATGATATTTCTGGTTTAAGATGTGGGTCGAAGCCTTTGCTTCGAGCCTGTATAGCGACAGTATATGCCTCTCGGGTTTTGTTTATAAGTTCTTCGAAGTACTCCTTATAGCTTTGGGGGTACTGCAAGTTAGAAGGTATCTTTAGTTCTAAATCATCCTTGCACATTTCTTGCTCTCACCAGATTTATCAAGATAATATCATTAACTTACTCAATGAACATGTGCTAATTAAGCTTGGTATTACATGTGTGATAAAGATGCTCTGGCTTGTGAAGGATCCACTATATGGCTCACTAAGGATCAGACCGTTCCTACAAAAAGGTTTCAGAATACTTAGTATTGAGCATAAAGTTTTTCCAGATGGTGAGGAGTATATAAGGTTTTTGGATGAAATTAGAGAAGGAGACATCTATGTTATTGTTCTTAGGGGGTTTCCTGAGCAGAATAATAATATCCTCCGTGGTGCTTTAATAGTAGATACACTTAAGGATCTAGGTGCAGAAAAGGTAATACTTGTTTGGCCGTACATACCCTATGCTAGGCAAGACAAAAGATTCATGCCAGGAGAGGCCATATCGATAATAACGTTAACTAAAGTCTTTATTTCGCTTGGTATAGATTACCTAATAACTGTTGATGTCCATAATGAGAAAGCTTTTGTGCAATTTGAAAACAAAGTATTCAATGTGACTACAGAGGGGCTCTGGGCTAAATATATTCTGAAAAACTTCGATCCAGAGAAAATAGCATTAGTAGCCCCAGATAGGGGACGGGAATCGTTCGTTAGGCGTATATCTCAGATCATAGGAGCTCGATATTTTGTGTTCGAAAAACATCGTGATTTAACTACTGGGAGAATCTCAGGTCATCGACCTATAAACGAAGGACTCATCAAGGATGTAATTAATTATGTTGATTACGTCATTATTATTGACGATATCATAGCGACAGGAGGAACACTTGCTAATGTAGCCAGCTGGTTTCGCAAAAAGGGGTTTGGAGGTGAGATTATTGTTTGTGGAACTCATGGTCTTTTTTTGGGAAACGCTGTTGATAAGTTACTAATGAGTGGTGTTGATAAAATAGTAACTACAGATACTGTTGCGAACCCCTTTATATGTGAGGAGCTTTCAGTAGCAACACTAATCGTTAATAAAATTTTGAGCTTAGTAGGTGAAGTGTAAATGAGAGGTACAGGCAGAGCGGCTTTCACCAAATATGTGTTGAAATTTAAAATGACAGTTAATGGGTTTGTCGAAAGAAATGATGTTATTGGTGCAATTTTTGGTCAGCTCGAAGGGATTTTGCCTCCCGAATTAGATCCACAGAACCTACTTAACACAGGTCGCATCGGAAGAATCGAAGTCTCTGTTACTCATAGAGAAGGGAAAACATACGCAGAGATAAGTATTCCTTGTTCACTCAACAAAGTCGAGGCCGCGATTCTCGCTGCAGCTATAGAGACAATAGATAAAATCGGCCCAGCTCAAGCTGAGACGAAATTAGAATCCATTGATAATATTCTGGAGGAGCGGCGAAGAATAATAGTGGAGAGGGCAAGTAAGATATTAACAAGTTGGTACGCATATGAAAAACCAAGAATATCTCCAGAGAAAATACCTAGACTGGTGGAGGAGCATCTTAAGAAATCGCGGATTATAGCATATGGTCCAGAAAAACTACCTGCAGGCTTAGGTGTGCTTAAATCCGATGAGATAATAATTGTTGAGGGTCGTGCGGATGTCATAAATCTACTAAAGCATGGTTTCGATAATGCAATCGCTGTTGGTGGTTCGGGTGAGATACCTAAATCTGTAATTGATCTATCGAAGAAGAAAACAACAACAGCTTTTGTTGATGGTGATAGAGCAGGCCTACTTTTGCTAAAATCGTTACTCCAAGTTGCCGATATAGATTATGTAGCTGTTGCCCCGAGAGGCAAAGAGGTTGAAGAATTGACATTTAAGGAGATTAAGAAAGCTCTCGATAATAGGTTACCGACAGATAAACTTGCTCTTGATATCGATAAACTAGAATACATCCTAGAACAATACTTTGGTAGGGTATACGAAGTAGGGGTAAAAGAAGCTGAAAATATCGAAGAGATGTTGGAGGCCAAGCTAGATAAAATCCTCGGTAGCAAAAGATTCATTGTCTTAAACAGCAAGCTAGAAGAAATCTTTTCTGGGGTATTAGGATTGATAGATACCCTAATTGAGAGTGCCACTAGTGGTGAATTGGATGATATTTATGCTATCATCATGGATGCACATCCAACTGAAGCTCTTATTGATAAGCTAAAGGGTATTGGAGTCGTCTATGTGGCGTACAGAGGAGATGATGGAAAAGCGATTATCCTTAATTTACAGGAAAGTTCAGATACTTCTCGACATACAGAAAAAAGCTTAGATTAATAATCGCTAATATTATTTTTAGTTTTTGGTATCTCAACCAAATTATCGATATTAACTTACATATGAGTAACAGGATTTTAGGTTCTATTGTCTATGTTGGTGATCGATTGTGGAAGAAAGAACGGGTCCTGGTATCCCCCCCAGAGCCAAGACCAAAGTCATATGTCCATTCTGTGGGCGGGTATGGGGGTTATCTGGTGAAGAAGCCACAGCGCTTTCATTAGTCAATAGAATTGCATGTCCAAACTGTAATAAAACAATCTTGGTTAAGGCGAGACCCAGAGCTCGGAAGCATGTTCTTGCGGTCTGAGTGGTCGGGATTGATACCAAGCGAAGTTTTAGAGAAATTTTATAGAAATATTTTTTCTCTGGCACAGTTGTTTAGGATAATAGATCCCAATACTTTTTCTCATAGGGAATTTGGATTTCTGTTGATTCGCGATAATAAAGAAATATTTACTAGGAATAAATCCTTCGATGTCCCCGAGCATCTCTTACAATACGTGAGAGCTGAGATACCTCAGGGCATAATGATTGGTGGGATTTACGATCCTCCCCCCCGAGGAAAATCAATAACTCAGTTGAAATGGCTTGGTCATGAATTGATATTCGATTTAGATTTAACAGACTATGATGACATCCGTACGTGTGGTAAGGGTAAGGAGCATGTGTGCCCTAAGTGTTGGCCTCTTGTTCGAGATGCTGCAATATTTATAGACGAGACACTCAGGGAGGATTTCGGATTCCAAAAAATAACCTGGGTTTTTAGTGGTAGAAGAGGACTCCATGCGTGGATAACAGACCCTGAAGTTATGGCCCTGAGCGAGGATGCAAGAGATGCTGTCGTCGAATGGATATCCCCCCAAGGCGAAAAACTTCTACGTCCATTCTATTGGCAAGAAAGAGCATTGAGGATTTTTGGTGGCATCGAATCTCTGGACAGAATTAACATCACCAACATAATTGCGAAGAAGAAGATTGCTGAGATTTGGGAAAATGTGAGAAAAAAATTACCTCGCATAGATCGACAAGTAACAATAGATATAAACCGGCTGCTACGAATGCCCGGCTCTATACATCCAGCAACAGGCAGACTAGTCACGATAATCAAGGATCTTCAGACTTTCTATGTGGATGAGGTACCAACAATATATGAACTCGTAAGCTGAAGGGAGAAGAAGTGCTTTTTATTCGCTGTGCGTATTGGGGGTTCAACTATAAGGGCTTTCAGGTACAACCTAATGTTCCAACGGTACAAGGTGTTATTCAAACAGCGCTTAGAAAGGTAGGCTACTCTGGTTCTGTGAGATACGTATCCAGAACGGATGCGGGGGTCTCGGCAATAGATCAAATAATATTTTTACGACACAGCGATTCTGATCTCGTAATGCTAGCTCAAAAAGAGCTTCCAGCCGACATAAAGCTATATTCGTTTTACGTTGGTAAAGAATCCAAACCAAAATTGAGGGGTAAGGAATATCTATATATAGCGCCTCTATTTCCTGATGTGGATCTTGAGCGCCTAGAAAAAGCAGTCTATTATATAAGTGGCAGAACCTATAACTACTATTATTTAATCAAGCGCCCTAGCGAAACAGTCGATAATCCTTGGATGAAATTTTTTGTTGACTTTGATATCGTTAATCGATGGATATATTTTCGGGTTGCTGGGAAAAGGTTCTATTGGGAACAGGTGAGAAGGATGGTGAATTTGTTACTTAGTGTCGGTATGCATAGGATTGGATTCAAAACATATATGCGCATTCTGCGTGGGGAGCCATATAAAAGCGGAATACCACCTGCCCCACCTGAAGGACTTATACTATTCAAAGTACAGACATCATTTGATGATAAGTTTGTCTATTTAGAAAATCGAGAAATTGTTGAGAGATGGGTCATTGATAGAGTCAAATTCGAGGTTGAGGAAGCTAAATGGGTATTCATTGCTTCAGAATAAACCAAGTTTAGGTGTTAATCCTTGAGTTTTGATGTTACACAATATGGAAAGTATAGAAGGATAGTTGCTCAGCCTCATATCGATGGGATATTCGCTTCAGGGCTTCTAAACAGAATTTTTAATGTTGTCCTATGCTTTAAACTATTCCTTCGTAGAGCGAAATATAGCATATTAGTAGGGATGCCGATTCATATAAATGCCCAGATAAGTCAGAGCTTCATCATTGATATCATCAACTGCGAGAAAGTCTTCAAAGGGACATTGACTACAAACTTTATTCTATGCAACAACAAGTATGGATCACTAACAGATTTCGTTGTGGACATCTTCGATTTTGATGTTCCAGACGACCTTCTTGATGCTGTCTATGAGATCTCAACAAAGGATGTTCCAGAAAATTCATTTTCAGAGAAGCTCTTGGTTTCATGGCTTATATCAGGAAAATCTGTGCGGAAGGAACTAGCGACTCTCGTCCAGAGAAGCCGTTGGGAGGAAATAAGAACTTGGGCACACGAAAAATCATCGGGAGCCCTCGCAAGACATATAATCGACATGGGCCATAGACTCAAAGAGCGTTTTCAGACACTCTTACCGTGGGTAGCGGCAATCAGATTTTCAATAAAAAATAAAGTAGAAAGATTGGCTGCTAAGTATTTACTCCATAATTCATCTGATATAGCTCCTGTAATTGTGATTTTAGGGTGTGACCAACAAAAAGTGAAACTATGTTTTATCCATTCGCAGAGATACGATCTAACACTTCTCTCAAACTTTCTTGAGAATCTAGGTTATGCCACTATAGCGAGACCACATATAATCAGAATCCACCTGGATGAGGCAATTAATCCTTTTATTAATAGGCTTATCTTAGCACTTAGATCCTCACATAAGCGCATAAAATAGTTGAGTAAGTGTTCACTAAAATGCTTAGTAATATTATTAGGCTCTGCAAAAAATATGACATAAAATTGGATCCAAATTTATCTCAAAACTTTCTTCATGCAAGACATATTATCGAGAATGAAGTTAAAGTAGCGAATGTATGTAGTGATGATATAGTACTAGATGTTGGAGCAGGATTCGGTTTTTTAACAGAACTTTTAGCCCTATCAGCAAAGAAGGTCTACGCCATAGAACTCGATTCTAAAGTAGCAAAAGTTCTAAGAGACCGACTAGAAAAATTTATTGATATAGGAAAAGTAGAACTGATAGTTGGAGATGCCCTAGAGGTCGACCTCCCTAAGGAAGTCACTAAGATTGTATCTAATCCACCGTTTCATATAATTTCTCCGCTATTATTTAGACTTGCGCAGACATATTTTGTTTTGCCTCATTTCAAATTAGCCGTATTTATTGTCCAGTTCGATTTTGCTAAGAAACTTATTGCTAAACCTGGCGAAAAAAGAAGCCGCATTAGCGCGACTATTCAATACTTCGCAGAAGTTGAATTCATTATGAAAATTTCACGTAGAAACTTCTTTCCCATTCCTGAGGTGGATGCAGCTTTAATCCGTATGTGGCCTAGGAGAGTTAAACATATTGTCTCTTTTGAGATATACAATAAAGTTGTAACGTTGTTATTTAATACACCAAACAGAATGTTGAGAAAAGTTTTAAATATGAATCTTTCATCAAGTTGTGTAAGGAAAATTCTTCAAATTCTAAGAGAATACAATATTGAGCCGACAATTAGAGTACGAGATCTTAGTAATAAGCAACTCGAAATAATAGCAAAAATAGTGAGCAACATAGATTGCATAGAGAGTGTCTAGCTGGTCTCTTTCTTTCTTATAGCCTCCATAAGCTTTTCATATTCCTCATCTGTTAGTTGATATAGAATGACCTCTATATTGCATCCTCTGCGTATTCGCCATCCTCGGAATAATCCTGGGCCTATCCGATCAGGTCTTCGTCGGAGTATCCGTCCCTTATGTGCAGACATCACGAAGATTATCGTTCGGGAAGTATCTAAACCAGCTTGTTCCGCGTTTGCTTTTGCTGTTCTTAGTAGTTTCAATATGTGTCTGGCTGCTCTTTCAGGATATCCTCCTTGGGGCCATTTCCATTTATCGGATCCGCGTCTATGTGCATAGTGTCGTCTATGCTTATAGAACGGCACGTATTCTTCATGATTAATTATTTTTTCTAGAAATTCAACTGCCTCGTCGATGAACATTCTTTTGGATGTTATTGCATCGCAGATATTGACTGCATGTTTCCATTTTATTGGTAAGTCTCGGCCTCTAGCAATAGCTATTCGTTCGCGAGGTAGCTCACTTATAAGAACGGTGTACCCCTCTCTATTTTTTGGCATGCATACTCACCTATTTCTTCTTAATTGTTGTTTTTTTCACTCCACCGTGCTGAACAAATTTAGTGGTAGGGGAAAAGTCTCCTAATCGATAAAATAGATGCCAAGGTGTTACGCGAACTTCCACAAAGTCTTTGCCATTGTGAACTAGAAAGCGCATACCTATCATCTCCGGAAGTATTGGGAAATCGCGACAGTGTGTTTTTATTGGTTTTTTTATTTCCTTCTTGCGATATTTCCTTATCTTCTCAAGAAGTTTTCTTTCCATAAGTGTCAAGCCTCCCGTACCATCTATAAATCTTAGCAATTTTCTGCGGATCCTTGCTGGTGCTATTTTTGCTAGTTCTTCAAATGGCATAGTCAGAAGTTCTTTAAGTGAATATCCTCTATATCTGAACTCTAACCATTTTGGTGGTAAGGTTTTTAGAAGTTTTTCGGCTTCCTCGTGTTTTAAAGGCATTTTCTATACCCTTTTCACACATCCTCTTTCGATTCGAATAGCGATATTTATCTTTAGTTAGTTATAAGCATATAAAAACATCATGCATATTGCTCGTATAGCATGCATTAGATAACGTGCTAATCCTATAGCGTTGTCCACAACAAATATTCTTACGCTCAGTTCAAGCTCAATTTTTTATTTTATCTAGAATTCTCTAGTTTTTATCTATGGAGACAACAGATATTCTAATGATTCTTCGTGTCTCTTCTCCATGTAAATATAATCTTTAAAAAGAAACATCGCTTAATTCTTAAAAACTTGAGTCTATGCTTTCTTTTCTACTCGAAAGGTAATGAGCATGGATGGTTCCAGTAGTACTGTTTGTCCTTATTGTGGTTGTTTGCTTATTCGTACTTCTGTTAATGGGTCTGATGCCTTAGTCTGCGTTTGCTGTGGGCGGGTCTTTGAAGAAGATCTTTTATCAACAGAGTCGGAGCAAAGATTTTTCGATCCAGAGGAGCTATATAATCAGAGTCGCTTGGTAAAATCCATGCAAGATCATCCCTCTCTAGCCAATTCTCAGCCCTATTCAGGTTCTAATGTTACTGAGGATTATAGGTCTCGGAGAATTCTTGAGATTAGATCTGTTGTCCAAAGCTTTGTGAATAGACTCAGGCTTCATCCAGAAATTGAGAAAAAAGCGATTTCTCTTCTACTTGACTTTAATCAAAAGCGAAATCTAAAGCAAAAAGATCTAGAAGCATATGTTCTAGTCTCGGTCTTTGTTTCCTCTCGTCTTCTTTCTAGACCCATTCCTCTCGATAGTATACTAAAACTTACAAATGTTAGTAAAAGAGATTTCTCTAGAGCCTTGAGAATATTTACTTCAATCCTTAAAATAAAGCTTCCTCCCGCACGACCAAGCGATTTTGTTCGGTATATAGCGGAGAATCTTAATCTAAGCTACTATTGTGTGAGAATCGCGGAGGAAGTCGCAAAAACCGTTGAGAAAAGAACGGTTCTGAGCGGTCGCGATCCACTTTCAGTAGCCGCAGCCTGTGCCTATATCGCAACTGAATATACTGGTGAGACCAGATCACAAAAAGACTTTGCACGTGTTGTTCACTGTACTGAGGTTACGTTAAGAAATAGAATTAAAGAGGTCTTTGAGGCACTTGGCGGTCGCCGAGAAATAAGTAAAATTGTTGAGCAGATATACTATGGCACCGTTAAAGAAAAGGCTTACGCAAGAGCATAGTTTTTCCTTTTATTGTTTTTTGTGATAATAGTAGTCTTAATAGCTAATTTTTAGGATTAGGTTATCGATCAAGATCATTATCTAGGTGAGACAGAATGCCAGAAAAGAGTGAGTCCAAAAAGAAAAAGAAGAAAAGAGGAATCACAACCCCGATGGGCTCAGCTGGTTTGTTGATATTCTATGACGAAGAAACCCCTGGAATCAAAGTTGGGCCAAAATTTGTTTTCGTAGCAACGTTCCTTCTGATATTTGGTGTTTTAATAATGTGGTATCTATTTCCTCCGTAGTTGGATTCCAATATAATGAAGTAACGGCGTTATGTGCCAGTTCTATCCCATATCAAATTCTAAATTCTTTTTCAAATAAAATTTGCTCAGCTGATACCAAACAATGAGAAATATTGTGAATCCTACTAGTGCTGCGATATAGCCTAAGGTCTGATTTTCAGTTAATTTAAAGATACCTAAAGCTATTGTTGGGATAACGAATGTAAGCATTATCCATGGAAAAAATATAGCTAGTAAAATTATGGGTAATTTTTTTCTTAACAACTTTCTCAACTTTTGATTAATATTTTGGCGTCTAAAACAACAGCTCTATTTCTGAATACCCTCACAGGATTCAGATCTAATTCGAGTATATTTTGATTTTCAGCTAGAATTTTACTTGTCTTAACTAACAGATCCTTCAAAATTTCTATGTTTGCAGGCTCTTTGCCTCTGAACCCTCTGAGTATTTCATAACCTTTAGTTTCCTTAATCATTTCTTCAGCTTCATCATAATCTATTGGAGCTAATCTAAAAGTGACGTCTTTAAATAGCTCAACATAGATCCCTCCTAAACCTCCAAACATTATCACCGGCCCAAATGTTGGGTCTTGGAGACCTCCTATAATGACTTCGTAGCCGCCCTGTATCATTTCTTCTACCAAAATACCCTCAATATGGGCATTAGGTTTTTTCTGTTTGACACTTTCAATGATCTCTCTGAATGCCCTTCGCGCATCTTCATCGTTTCTGATTCCTATTTTTACGCCTCCTACATCCGTCTTATGGATTATGTCGGGACTTACAATTTTGAGGACGACGGGATATCCGATCTCACGCGCCTTCTGAATGGCTTCATTTTCGGTTTTAGCAATTGCTCTCTGTGGAAAGGGGATACCATATTTCTCTAAAAGCTCTTTGGCTTCTAACTCTGTCAATGGTTTTCCTTTCATCTCGGCTCACCATCTTACGACCAAAAATTTCTAATTAAATTTATGGGTATTAAGGAGAGTCGCAATAGTGGTTGAGGCGATGTGTCAAACATCAATTCTCATTGATAGGATAGTTTTAAGACACATTCGAATGCGGTTACGTGAAGAATTTAGAACAAGCTTCGGGACAACTACTTGGAGAGACATCATCATTGTTGAGATGCACTCCGAAAATTTTATTGGTTATGGAGAATCAGCTACTAATAGCTTTCCAGGATACTCATATGAGACTTACGAAACGGTCCTTCTTATACTAAAAAAATTTCTAATTCCTCGAGTTCTTGGAAAGAGATTCAATTCGCCTCATGAGTTTAGGGAGCTATTAGAATTTGTTAGAGGACATCCTATGGCAAAGACATCCCTAGAATATGCATTTTGGGACCTATATGCTAAATTACTGGGTAAGCCACTGTATGAATTATATGGGGGCACTAAAGCGAAGGTTCCTGTAGGAGTATCAATAGGCGTTATGGACAAAATATCTCAGCTTATCGATGTGATCCAATACTACTTAGATGAGGGATACAGTAGAATAAAACTAAAGATAGCTCCTAACCATGATTTAGATGTGTTAAGTAAAGTCCGGGATGTTTTTCCAGATATAAATCTTCAAGTAGATGCGAATGCTGCATACGATCTTTTCAAACATGAAACAGTGTTGCTGAAACTCGACGATTTTGATTTGACTATGATTGAACAACCTCTCCACTACTTTGACCTTGTGGATCACGCCATACTAAAATCGAAACTACGAACTCCTCTATGTTTGGATGAGAGTATTAGCTCCTATCATATAGCTAAAGCAGCCATAAAGCTAGGAAGCTGCGACATAGTTAATATAAAACCGCCACGTGTAGGAGGAATACGGGAATCTCTGAACATATATCGACTATGCGTTGAGAACGGAATATGTACATGGATTGGGGGGATGTTGGAGACGGGGATCGGCAAAGCCCATCTTCTCCACATTGCGGCATTGTCAGATATAGCGTATCCCTCTGATATCTCGGCATCGAGCAGGTATTGGAAAGAGGATATAATCGATCCGCCACATAAACTTAATCCAGATGGTACAATAGATGTCCCAAAAAGACCAGGTATTGGTGTTGATGTAGACTTGGACATCCTATTAAAATACCAGATCCGAAGCTGGGAATTTAAGAGTCATTTTTAGGGTTCTGAATCCTTTATCTTTTATTGAAACCACTAAAAGTGTTGAGTTATATAGAAGCTCTATTTTTATGGCGAGGAAAAGTCTAGATAATATATGTTAGTCCGAACTAAAGAATATTAATTGCAATTTGTTAAATAATGTAAGCTACTGGTTGTCGAAGTGATTTACATGACCTTAGTAGCTGAGATTTTCTATTGGCTCCCCTTAGTGCTATTGTTAGGGTTTATTGTATTCTTGGTGATATTCTTTAAGACAGATCTTCTTAGAAAATATAGGATTAGATATAAGATATACAGGAATAGGCTCATGCGCTTCATAAAGCATCTATATAACTATGCGAAATACCTTGTTAAAATAGCTGATCTACTGAAACTTATTCTCTATTTCGTAATATTCATACTGTTTGTTATATCAATCACTATTGTGATGATCTTCTTCTATAACCAATACTTAGTTCCTCTACTCTCAGCCATAGCGGAACTTCAGCCGATATACTTTTCTCTTAGTGGTATGGTAAAGACGATGTTTTCTTCCCGAATGAATCCTTTGTATTTTATTGGATTTTTGTTTAGTGCCGTTTTATCGGCTTTTATGAGGCCGAAACTGGAGCACTTCGCAGTCCGTGTTAAGTCAAAAAAAGCTGTAGTATATGTTTTTGGTAGTAATGAAATTACATATCAATTTGTGAAATCCATGTGCGACTTTGGCTTTGGTCCTCTAATAGCGTTAATAGCTGAAAAGGAGAAACCATGGATGACAGAGATAAAGTCCCATATAGATCTACTTACATTAGATACTCCTGAGGTGCTGGCAGATAGCGTTTTATATAGGAAGATAGGTTTTCAAAACGCGCTCAAGATTCTGATACTAGTTGAGAATTCCGAGCTTGCCCAACATATACTTGTTAACATTCGTAAGGTCAATCCGAAAGCGGAAATAGTTATCTTATCTCGTAATAAACCTCCTCTCCTCGATTTTGTAGGTGACCAGATAGAGAACATTATAATTTTGGACGACATAGATTTGACAAGTCGGGAGCTTGTAAGGCGACTAAGCCTTGGTTTTGTATATGCGAATGCTGTAGAGGTATTAGTTCCTAAAGACTACATTGGGCGCGAACCTAAGGATATAGAAGATGATTTCAATCATCGCATAAAAGTGCTTGCTGTTAAAAGAAGGGGCCGAATTTACATACCAGAAAAATTAGAACCAGATGATATCTTGATATTATATTTAGTTGATACTGCAGCTCTAAAAGAATTTCTTCAGCTTCTACCTATATCTCCCTTCGAAGAAATACAGACAATATCAGAATCTAAGATAGAGAGCCATCCACAGCCCTCAGAGGAGGGTTCAGAAAATGAGGGGCGGGAAGATAAAGATAGTAATCCCGGAGAATCCAGATGAGTTTAAGGCTATGGAGGAAATTCAGAAAGACGCTTGGAATGCCGAAGATATAACTATAACTCCTGCTCACGTCCTGAGAGCGGCCCAGATGGCGAATAACTGTGTTTATCTAGCATACGTAGAAGACGAACCAGTAGGTTACGTCTATGGGTTTTTTGGTTTTCATGACGGGAAGCTATATTTACACTCGCACCAAGTGGGGGTCAAAAGGAGATATCAGAATATGGGGATAGGTTTTCTATTAAAGCTTAAACAAAGAGAGTTTGCAATTAGCAGAAAAATAGATCTTATACGATGGACATTCGATCCACTTCAATCAAAAAATGCATATTTTAACTTCGCGAAATTGGGAGCAATTAATCGAGAGTACATTCAGAATCTTTATGGAGAAATAAAGGATGAGCTTAATCATGGAATACCGACAGACAGATTTTATGTTGAATGGTATGTATTCTCCCAACGAGTAAGAGACAGAGTTGAGAAGAAGGTAAGGCCACCGAGTTTTGAGAATCTAGAGATACCCCTCGCGACGAAAACTAAGAAACTCAAAGAAAGTATGTTAGTTCTAGGGGACTATGATACATCTTTATCAGAAAAACTACTAGCAATAGAGATACCCGTAAATTTTACTGAGATGAAAAATAGGGATCTTAAGATCGCTATTGATTGGCGAATAAAAACACGGGAACTATTCATAAAATATTTCTCGCGGGGATATATAGTTGTGGATCTGATACGCTCGCAGGACAGAAAACGCTGTTTCTATATTCTCTGCCGAGAATCGCTTGAAAAAATCCTTAGTGAAAATTGGTGGGCTTGGTAGATTTTCATGAATTAGCTTTTGTTATAGTCTAGAAATCTAATTAAAGGGAAGTTGATGTATCGATAGAAATAGGATAGTATGAGAAGAAAATAGACTAAAAAAATGATGAGGCTGTATATTTAGATGCCGATTATACGTCTTAAGCGTTTCTCCATGAGTTCTTCTGGTATCTTCTTTCTTTCATCTCTGGGGCGAATTTTTACTATGCCTAAAAACATAGCACACCTAATGCAATAGTATACAGTCTTACGTTGAGTAGCGATTAATGTTCCCTGTGCTGCGAGTTCCTTAGCAATACTTCCACTAACAGGTGCTCGCCAATAAACTCGCTTCACAGCTTTGTCTTCAGGGATTCTTGCACCACAATATGCACAACTAACATACTTTACACGGCCTGGGCTCCGGCCCTTTTTTCTTCCTCTATTTTTCCGTTTGTATGGCACAGCGAACCACCAATACTCACATCTAACTCAATACAACTAATTCTTAGTATTTAAAAAACCCTTCGAAACAGAAAATGAATTTCAGTAACATCTACCTATAGACAATAGATATAAATGCTTGATTTACTATGAGAATACCTTGGTTAGCTTGGTGAGAAAGATATCAAAGGGCTACGTAATAAGAGTCTCTGGCCCCCTAGTAATAGCAGAAAATGTACCAGATCCAAAAATTGGTGATGTGGTATACATAGGCGACAATAAGCTGATAGGAGAAATCATAAGGATAAGTTTAAACAGAGTATACATACAGGTCTACGAAGATACTAGTGGAGTGAAACCCAGAGACCCCGTAGAAAATACGGGAAAGCCACTAACAGCAAAGCTGGGCCCTGGCATATTGAAGCAGATATATGATGGGCTCCAGAATCCACTCATAGCTATCTGGGTGAAGTACGGACCATTCGTACCGAGAGGAGTAAAAGTTGAGCCTCTCGACACAAAGAAAAAATGGGAATTCATACCAGTTCTCAAAGAGGGGGACGAGGTAGAACCGGTGGATGTGTTGGGAAAGGTACAGGAAACTGCCGTTATTGAACATAGAATTCTCGTTCCTCATGGATTCAAAAAGGGCAAAATAGTTGACATTAGAGAAGGGAAGTACACAATAAATGAGCCCATCGCAACGATAGAGACGGGCGATGGAAGGAAAATCGAAGTGACAATGATGCAAGAATGGCCAGTAAAGATTCCAAGGCCTATAAAGCAAAAATTACCGCCAACAAAACCATTGATAACAGGTATGAGAGTAATAGATACATTCTTTCCAATAGCAATGGGCGGCTCTGCGGCGATACCAGGGGGGTTCGGGACTGGAAAGACTGTAACACTACAAAGCCTAGCAAAGTGGAGTTGGGCAGATGTAATAATCTATGTAGGATGTGGGGAAAGAGGTAATGAGATGGCCGATGTTATTACTCATTTCCCCGAATTAGATGATCCACGTACTGGCCATAAACTCATCGAGAGATCTATCTTTATTGCTAACGTATCTAATCTTCCTGTGGCGGCTAGAGAAGCCTCTGTGTACTTGGGTGCTACAATTGGCGAGTATTTTAGAGATCAAGGCTACAATGTTGCTTTAATGGCGGATTCCACATCACGCTGGATGGAAGCAGTTCGTGAACTCGGAGGCCGCCTTGGGGATGTCCCTGTAGAGGAAGGATTCCCCGCATATATTGTTCAGCTTATTGCAAGTTTCTATGAGCGCGCGGGTCGTGTTTTAACATTAGGTAAGCGTCCTCGCGAAGGCTCATTGACTATTATGGGTGCTGTCAGCCCACCGGGTGGTGACTTCTTAGAGCCCGTTACTGCAACAACAATGAGATTTGTCGGAGCGCTATGGGCCCTAGATAAGAAGCTTGCGTTTGCTAGGCATTTCCCGGCTATAAATTGGACATTGTCATTTTCTAGATATGTTGATTTGCTTCGAGAGTATTTTGCAGAAGAGTTTAATGCTCCTCAGTTCTTCGATTACCGTGCTAGAGCTCTTAGAATTCTTGAAGAGGGCATGCGGCTGGAGGATATAAGTAAAATCGTTGGTGAGAGGGCTCTACAAAATAGGGAGAGGTTTGTTCTTAGGTTTACCAAAATGTTTAAGGATGGATATCTAGTGCAGAATGCTTTCGATATAGTTGATCGATATACGCCACCGAAGATACAGGTTCGTATTCTCGAGGCCTTCATGAAATACTATGAGATTATGATCAAACTTGCTGAAAAAGTACCTGTGGAGGAAATCGATGAGTTAGAGTCCACAAAAATGTTGCCGTCCCTAAAGTTTAGTTGGGCTATTGTGGATGAAGAGCAAGAAAAAATTATAGGTGTTAACGAAGAGCTTTTCAAGAAGTTTTACGAGACTTTAGAAAAGGAAGCTAAAGCCTTAGCCGAGAAATATGGGCTTCGAGCAACCTTTGAGTAGACCAACTAAATTTTTTATTAAATTTGTGGAGTCGACCAGGAGGTTCCAATCTTATGCTAAGAGCGGAGTATTCTATTCCTTCGATTAATTTTCTTCTTCAAATAATATCATCTAGCATAATAATGACAAATAGAAATGATGATTAAACAGTCGTCTGATTTTGTGATGACCGCTGGAACTACTGATCTATGTAAGATCCCCACAGGTACAAAAGATTTCATGAAGAATGGAATATACATCTTCGAATCCTATTCTCTTTATAGCACTAATTGTAATTATCCCGTTGGAGGTAGATTTGTCGCTATAGATTCGATTAAATCGTAGGCAAGGTCGGCAAGAACACCAAAATCTTCACTTGCAATATGCTGTTTAAACTCTTTGGTTCTAAGGTAAAGTTCCTCCATTATTTCCCGTATAGGCATTCTTTCAACATCAATCTTATTGATTACTGTGGCAACATCTATGCCCAGTCTATATCTAATCGCCAGAGCAATTAGCTGTGTCATTACTATGTTAGATGACTTAGAGATTATGGATGCGTCTACGAGATATAATCTGACGCTTGGGAATCTAAGCATTGTAACTATTTTCTCGCCAAGCTCCCTAAACGCAAATAACTCTAATTGCCGTTTGTCCCTACCGCATCATTTCAGTTAAGATTGTTTCATTTGGTATCAGCGGTAGGGACCTTCTCCTCATCCAGTCCTTCATCGGTAGCACGGCTACCTCCAGACTGGAATCATTGGGCATCGGGGCGAACGGCACACGCCCCTGCGAAGTGGCTTTCTTCTCAAGATTCAAAACGGCGACGACATCTCTCCCAAAGATTTTCTTACATTTTTTGCAGTAGAGTTGCCTCGGGGCATCGCCCCTCATCAGCTTAGAACCACAAAACGGACAGATTGATGATGTCCCCTTTGGATTCACCAAAGTGTAGGGAACTCTCTTTTCCTCGCATTTCTCTATGATGGTTTTGAGGAGCATTCTGAATCCTGCTTGGTATATTCTGTGCCTCAATCTCTTATCGTGGATGTTCCTTATCATATTTTCTGGGCATTTCTTCGGGAGTTTTTCCAGCACCACTACTGCACCCGCCTGCTTTGCTGTATTGACCACGATGTTCGCCAACTTGAGCCTCCTATCCCTCTTCTTGTTCCCCTCATTGTTACTGAGTGTCCGCCTAAGCTCTCCATTCCCATTTATGGATTGAGCCACCTCCCTATACCTACTGTATCCCACCGTCACTTTCCTAATATCCGTGAGCAAGACAAAAACTTTGTTGCCTAGCTTTATGGTGACATTCCCTTCGTTTATATCGACGGGAAGCATCAGCGACGAGCCTATTTCCTGTTGGACATCCTTCTCGAACACAAAATATACGAGAATTCTCCTCTTCTCATAATCCAACTTTATTTTGGGCTGAGTCCTCAGCCTCCAGCCAGAATTAAGATACTTCCAATACAACTTGTGAGGCTCCAACGGTATGTAGATAAATCCCCTGTGCGTCGCAACTCTAATCATTGTCCGACCAATGAGTTTCCAGAGGTGGTCGTCCAGCCAAATGCTGACCTTATTTACCTCTGGTTTCTCAGTCTTTGCAACCCCTTTTCTCTTAAGCTTTAGGAAACTCTTTATTCTCGTCGATGCATCCTGACATGCAGTATGGATGTAGTGGCTTGGGAGACTCGGATATCTATCTCTCAGCTCTCTATATTTCTGTTTCTTGAGCCCAGTAAAGGACTTTATGCCGTTCCTAAACCCGAAGTCTACGAGCTCAGCAACAATGTTTTTGTATATTCCCTCTAGCTCTTTCAGGGTCGTAAATTTTCTTTGTGAGAGAGTGACGCTGGGGACAATGACAGTTCTTGTTAGCGTGGTCATTCTCTCTCAACCGCCTCAATAAGCTTTTTCACGCCCTCAACGAATTTCTTTTTCTTGTGGCTCCTCATACCGTAGAGCCTTCCAGCGAATGAAGTGACTATCGCAATCAAGTCCTTCACTAGCTCCTGATACGCATCTTTAGGCTCCCCGCCAAAGACAATCTCGATTTTTGCTCCAAACTTCTCGAAGAAGAATTCAAGATACTCGAAACAGAATCTTGTTAGTCTGTCCTTGTAGGTGATGACGACTACATCGACCTTACGGTCTGCGACGAGTTCGAATAGTTTGAGTAGGTTTCTCCTACTTGTTTTTAATCCACTAGCAACATCTTTGAGAATGGCGACAACTTTGTATCCCTTGGTGGAACAGTAGTTTAGAAGTTTCCCTATTTGTCTTTCTAAATCCTCTTTTTGGTCGCTTGAGCTGACTCTAGCATAGATGGCTGCACGAATCAAAGTATCTTTTCTCCCGCCCAGAATTCTTTCGACCTCGCTTCTAGGAATTCTCCATCTCCCGGTAGGAGTCTTGACCGCCTTGATTGTCCCGTTGTATATCCATCTCTTTAGTGTGATGTAGCTTATTCCTAGGATTCTGCAGACTTCTTTTGGGCGTAGTAGTTCTTCCAATCGTATCACTTTGATACTCTATGATATAATAAGAGACCATTTGTTATTTAAAAGGTTTTCTGCCCCGTGGTATCTATAAGCAACCAGTCGTTTGAAAGTGCAAGTCTTCGAATAGGTGTGACTATGCCAGATATTTCGTTTATGAGCATTTCTGTGGCCCTGATAAGACCGCCATTTGGCCCAGCCCCTCCTCTCTCATTATATTTGATAAACGTACAATGGATCTAACATCATAATTGGGTTTATATGGTAAAACTTCCACTCCAGGATCCAGATTTACTGTAGCTACTCTATATCCGCGCTTTCTTAAGAAATCTGAGAAAGAGTTAACAAAAGTGGTTTTCCCTGAACCTGCGAAGCCCATTACATAAACTATTTGTGCTTGAGATGAAAACGTGGGTTGTTGAACAATGTTCATAGGATCGCCAGGACTAATGTAATCAGTAGTGGTGAAGCATCATCACCCATCAGGCTCCGCTGTCCTCATCACCCCCAGTTATTCTACTGATATTTTTCGTATACCCCATAGTAAAAATTTCTAATATTTTTTGGAGAAAATAGATGTCTTACTCCAGAAAATCTGGGTCTTAATTATGGTTTTTGAAATAAAGAAGCCTCCCATAGAGCTTAAAGTATTGTTACATAGATCGGTAGATAGCTTCGCGCGAGAAGCAATCATTAGATCTATAGAACTATCTTTTAATATAGATTTTGATATATCCACGTTGAGACTCAATATTGAAGACGCTTGTAATCATCGTCGTGGACAATACGACGCTGAGAAAATTTTGAACACCGCTCTTATCTTAATACCGAATGAGCTATTTTTGATAGCGATAGGTTATGATATCTATGTCTCTAATCTTAACTTTGTTTTTGGTGTCGCTCTACCTAATCATGGTTGTATCATCAGTACATGGAGACTGAGAGATAGAGATAGGGAAGTGTATGAAATGAGAATTCTTAAAACTGTTAGGCATGAGCTAGGTCATGTCTTTGGGTTAACGCACTGTAATAGATATTGTGTAATGCGTTTTGCAAATTCATTGCTAGAGTTAGATATGAAACCTAAGGATTTTTGTAATAAGTGCAAAAGTAGATTGGCTAGGATTGGGATTGTAGCAACTTCGTAATGTTGTTCTCAAGCAGGTACCTTTTTGTGAGATCCCTTGTATTGCCAAAAGCTATGTGAGGAATAGAATATTTCTGTTTAACATAAAACCATTCATATTCTGGGATAATAATTCTTTTGCCATCAAAGTGTGAGTGAAAATATAATCTATACATAATTTCGCCGTAAAGTTGTGGAATGCGTAGCTTTATAGTAGTATCCTGTAGCCACCAAGGAAAAACAAAGTAAATGTCATCCACACAAATTATTCTTAGCTCCCTTGGGAAATCCTCAATTTTAATGCGGACATCTTCATAATCTCCAGCGAATTTCACTGCTGTCGCCTCCCCAGTAGGATTCATTGTTATGATGATATCACCTTCATATTCTCGAGCTAACTCTAAGTCGATACTGGATGGTTCAGGTTTGCTACTTTGGTCGAATGGGTGACTATGAGCTATGCCTAACAATTTAATTCCTGCTGGGAGCGAGTTGGAAATCAGCATACGTCCATAAGGATCAGATACTATGTGTGTTATGCTACTTGATTGATATAAAACCTCGAAGATCTCAATAACATAGCTTTCGTTATCGTTGTAGAAACCTATTAGATAGAATGCTCTTTCATAAGGAGTCTGACGAATAATCTCGATCATTTTTTTCCATAGTGTAGCATCGATATAGATAGCCATAGCTACGACACCGAGAATCCTTTTAGTGTATAGGCAACATGACAGAGGCTAGCTCTATTCCGATAAATTTAAAATGAGGTCAAAAGAGAAAGAGAAACATTGTGTAGTGCTCTATAAAAGAAACTAAGAATCTCCTAGCATCTCTGCTGATGCTATTTGGAAACTTATACTTGATGTTTCCTTAATGACGTCTCCCACACTTTTTCCTATGAAGGATACTGGTGACGAGCCACCCAGAACGCCGACGCGGGTGTTTCTAAAGTTGAGTTTTCGGGCAGCTTCTTTGACGACATTTTCAAATAATTCGGTTATTGGTACTCTGATCGTTATACCACGACCTGGCTTATCAGCTCTTTCGAAGTATAGTTCAACAACATCTGGAAGCTCCGCAAATTTAGTTGAACTTTTTTCGACTAATTCAAGCTTCTGGATTTTTCTTTGCTTATCCACAGCGATCACCTTCCAACCAAAATAATAGTGTTCCTGTTCTTATATATTTTTGCATAAGTTTTTCGAATCTTCATAGGCTTTTCAGAATCTCTGGTATCTCATGAGGAAACTTAGCAATGGGTATTCCAGCCTCCTTAAATGCTTTGATTTTAGATTCTGGTTTGCCCTTCTCTCCGAGTATTATTGCGCCTGCGTGTCCAAAAGATACGCCTTTTCGCTTAATTGTGGCGCCTGCTATATATGCAACGATGGGCTTAGTTATTTCATTTTTTTTGACGAGTTCAGCGGCTTCTTCCTCCTCAGTTCCGCCAATTTCTCCTATAATTACAATCTTCTTGGTTTCGGGATCGTTCTCGAGCATTCTTAGAGCTTCAGGTATCGTAAGACCACGTATGGGGTCGCCACCAAGTCCGATCACAATGCTCTGTCCAAGCCCTGCGAGTGTACATAACTGCGCAACCTCATATGTGAGCGTTCCACTACGCGAGATTATCGCTACATCTCCTTTAATAAATATGTGTCCTGGCATTATACCGATTTTTGTTTCCCCAGGAACTATAATCCCTGGACAGTTAGGACCTATAATAACTAGGTTTCTTTGTCTAGCTTTTCTGACAAATCTCATGGTTTCCCATATCGGAATTCCTTCCGTAATAACTACGATCGGACTCAATCCTGCATCTATAGCTTCGTAAACGGCACTTGGTGCAAACTTTGCGGGGACAAATACTATGCTTGCATCAATTTCATGCTCTTTCATAGCACTTTTAATACTATCGTAAACAGGAATGCCATGGACCTCTATACCTCCCTTACCTGGGGTTACTCCTGCTACTATTTTGGTTCCATATTCAAGCATCAATTTTGTATGAAAACTTCCCTCACGGCCAGTTATACCTTGGACAACAACTCTTGTGTCTCGATTTACTAGGATAGTCAACTTAATCACCCTTCTACAGCTTTTTTTGCTCCTTCTAACATCTTAGTGTAAGCTTTTATACCTGCAGATTCTAATATTTTTCTTCCCTCCTCCTCCAGAGTTCCCGTTAATCTTACAATAAGAGGTATCCTAAGATTTAACTTTTCGATAGCCTCAACAATGCCTCTTGCAACCTCATCACATCTCGTGATACCGCCGAAGATATTTATAAATATCTTCTTCAAAGTTTTCACAGTTAGAAGAGTTTGTATAGCCGCCAATACGCGGTCAGCACGTGCGCCTCCTCCTATGTCTAAGAAATTAGCTGGTTTTCCTCCTAGAAGCTTTAAGACATCAACTGTTGCCATTGTTAGTCCCGCACCGTTGCCGATAACACCAATCTCTCCTTTCTCATCAACAATTACAAATGATATGCCCTTCTCTCTTGCCTTATATTCTATTGATTCTATACCCCCACGTCTAGCCTTAAATTCGCGGATATATTCTTGGCGGAATTCCGCGTTATCATCGGCGATTACTCGGGCATCCAGAGCGAGAAGTTCGCCGTCTGTTGTTTCGGCCAGTGGATTTATCTCTGCTAAGATTAAATCATATTTTGAAAAAGCATTCCAAAGCCTCATAGCTATTGATACAAATTTTGTGGCTTTCTTCCCTATAATTCCTACATTATTCAGAGCCTCATATACCATATATGGTTGAAGTCCTTCTTCTGGATCGATATGTAATGTTACCATTTTCTGCGGGTATTTTGCAGCGATTTCCTCTATCTCAATGCCTCCTTCGCTTGAAAATATCATGATTGGTCTCGCCATGGAGAAGTCTAATAGAAAGGATATGTAGTATTCATGCTTTATACTGACCTTCTTTTCGATTAGAATTTTCTCTACTTTTTTTCCGTAAAGACTTAGATTTATCAATTCCTTGAAATTTTTCTCAAGTTCTTTGGGGTTATCTATAAATCGTATTGCTCCTGCTCTGCCACGTCGCCCTCCAGTTATCTGTGGTTTAAGAACAACGGGATATCCTATCTCCTCAGCTACTTTAAGCGCATCCTCAATATTATCTGCAATCTTACCTGCCGGGATAGGAATCCCCATACTCTGAAACAAGGCTTTTCCTTCATACTCATATAGAAACATGTGATACCCCCACTTACAGCACCAGATTCCCAGTTAGAGTTCACTAAAATTGGATATCTATTGACAGTGAATATATATTTCTATGTGGTTGCCCCCAAAGTATTTCTATAGCAGAACGGCATCCTTTATGCCGATGGAAGAATATGTATTTTGTTCATAAAGTGAAGTTCTCTCCAAACTATAGGATCATATAATTCAGAAATTTTAGTTTTTCTTGAAGCCTTGCATCTTGGACATGTTAATGTGTTACTAGAAAAGCTACGCGGTGTCGGAATTATTACACCGCAATTACTACATATTCCGGAGACAACTCCTGTTTCTTTTGTATCTAAACTTATAAAAACAGGTTTGAACCATGCTATTTTTACTCGTCCAAGAACAAGATCCCCTACCTTAAGTATATCGGATAGATTAATGCATGGGAAGTTTACATCTCCTTTGAAAATATTTGCGTGAGTAGGAGCAGGTGTTTTAAGCAAGGTTAAATGCCTCGATGAATTCTTTTCTATGATACGAAGTATCACAGAAACAAGGATCGTGGCTATTCTCTCGCTAACATTCACTATCTGACCTAACAATAAGTCTCCTCGCTGGGGAACTGCAGTGACTCTATCGAATCTTATATGCCTGGGCGCACTAAAGTCTTTTTCTTCTTTGTTCGTCATTTTTTTCGCCCAGATAATACCCCCACTTCTAGTAATATCACTTGAGTGGTTTTCCTGAATAAGGATGGAACCCTTAGCATAACTAGTAATAGCTCTAAATAGGATTTATTTCTATATCAATAACGTGGTAGATTTGGGGGATCTATTATAATCTCATCGCCATCATTAGGAATTATTAGCTTAATATTTGAAGATGAGGAGAAGTTCTTTATATAATCAATTATTTTGTCTAACTCACGTAGATATCTGGGCGATATATGTACCAAAGCTAGCATTTTAACATTGGCTTTTTTAGCGATTTCCAAAGCATCTTCGATTGTTGAGTGATATCTCGCATCAGCAAGATTTTTATGGATTCCCATAAACGTTGCCTCATGAATGAGTAATTCTGCTCCTCGGGCTATGTCTTCTAGATATGGAATAGGGCGAGTGTCGCCAGTATAGACAATTTTTCTTCCCGGGATCTTAATTACAACATCGCTAGGCTGAATTAGCTTACCAGAAATCTCGATGGGTTTTCCCTCGAGAAGACGTTTTCTAATCCGGGTGGGAGGAATTCCGTATTGCTGTGCTTTTTTCTCGTCAAATTTTTGAAAGTCTTTCTCCTGAAAAACGTAGCCTAGCGAAGGTATACCATGCTCGGTTCTAAATGCATAGATACTGAAGCTTTTTTCTTCAACTACCAATACACAATTTTTTTCCTTAGGGAGTACCTCTAAGACTCTTAGCTTATCTAGGACTGGATCTATTCCAAATATGTTAGCGATTGTTTCAATAAACGCTTTGGTCCCCGTAGGCCCAATGATTGTTATAACCTTGTTTGTCTGCATGAGATTATAAGTATGTAGAAATGTGGGTAGCCCCCCTACATGGTCGGCATGGAGATGGCTTACTAATATATATGTTCTCGAACGAAATGGGTGCAGTTTTCTCTCAACTAGGCTAAACTGACAAAATTCACCAAAATCAAGAACTATAAGATAGCCCTCATATTTTATAGCTATGCAGGGCATTTTCCTTAGACCAAATGGTGTTGTCCCTCCGGTCCCTAGGAAGAGAACCCTGATTGGAGGCGGCATGGCATCACACGTAGGTAATATATACCGCTAGTGAAACTAAAGGTATGGTGAATTAAAATGGTTAGGATTACTATGAGAATGCTCAGCTTCATATGTGATTTTCAACTAGTTTTCGCATTACTAATGACATATCCAGACTTTATAACTAATGAATTTCTCATAGCAATTACGATAGTTAATCTATTAGCATGCATATGTCTTCATGAGATCTCTATATATGGGCTAATGATTCTTGATAGTTCCCTTCTGCCAATACTCTACGATTATATTTCCAATCTGAGCGATGACATGATCACTAAACTATTCATTATAGGTTTAATAGTACACATAACTATCATTCAAAATAAAGTTCTAGCTAGTTTTCTGTGACGAGACTTGATTATTTTAGAATTACAAAAACTTTTTCTTTTCTATATGATTAGAAGTCTTTATTAGAAATTTTAGTGAATCCATGATGCGCAAAACAACATTGGATATGTTCTTTGCGGAACCAAAAAAACGGATAAGTGAAGAAAAAAGTCTTGTGGAGACAAAGTCAAGTTTTTCAGCCAATATAAAGGAACTTGAGTTAAAGGCTATTGAAGAATTGAGTAGAATTGCTTACAAAACTCGTGAAGAATCTAAATCAGAAAAAGCTTTTTTGCTCAGTGTAGATTATGATCCAGATACTAATAAGGCTATAGCTAAGTTTTACGATTTGAAGACGCATGATATCTTTATTATTAGAGATAGCAGCAATCATCATCCTTATTTTCTTACAGATTTGCCTAAAGAAGAAATCTATCGTTTAGCTTCAGCACATGGGCTCAAAGGAAGCATCCTAAGCATAAAAGAAGTCGAGAAGTATAATCCCATACTAGATAAACCAATTAAGTTAAACAAAATAATTGTCAAAACACCGCAAGACGTGGGCGGAGGAGGTGGCCGAAGAGGACTTAGATCCGTAATCGGAGAAAATCATGCCTGGGAGGCTCACATAAAATATTATTTATGCTATCTTTACGACAATACAAATCTATGGCCCTCCGCGATACATATTGTTGAAGATAATAATATACGAATTAGAAAGGAAGATGCAAAATTATCGCCAGAGATCTTCGAGGTAATCGAGAAGAGATTTAGAGATCTTATCGATAAGTATGTCCCAATAATAATGCAGGAGATCCCCGTAATAAGATTTATTGCACTAGACATAGAGGTTGAAGCTCCACCAAATAAGCTACCTGATTTTCGTAATCCTAAGGATAGAATACTTGCAATAAGTCTAGTCTGGTATGATGAGAAATCGGGCGGTTTCTGTGGAGAAATCCATATATTGGGAGTTTCAAAAAAAGGAGTACAACGAGACCTAACTGGAATTGAGATCGAGGAAGAAGACATTGGAGTTATTAGAGGATATATCAATATCAACGGAAAGAAGGTAAGAGTATATGTATATAAATCTGAGAAATTGATGATAATTGAGGTTTTTAAGAAACTTTGGGAGACCCCTCTGTTAATTACATTTAATGGCGATAATTTTGATCTCAACTATCTATACGTAAGAGCTAAACAATTGGGCATCGACACTAAACTGATACCCTTCACTGTTAGAAGGACAGCCGAAGTTGTTATTGCAGAATCGAAACCAGGAGTTCACATAGACCTATATAAATACTTTTCGAATGCTGCAATAAAGACATATGTGTTTAAGGACGCCTATGAGACTGTAAGTCTAGATGAGTTAGCTCATGTTCTTCTAAATGAAAGAAAGCTTTATCTGGAAGTCGATTTTGAGAAAATGACGCTTGAAGAAATAGCTAGGTACAACTGGTGGGATGCATATCTCACTGCTCGCCTATTGGCATTTAATGACTGGCTTCCCTGGCGCATAATGGTTATTCTATCAAGAATAACACGCTACCCATTAAAAGACATAAGTCGCAGAGGGGTCTCTGGCTGGATTAGTAATTGGTTTTACTCAGAGATACGTGAGCGAGGATGGTTGATTCCGAACGAAAAAGACTTTGAAACGAAAAAGGAATTTATGAATCTCGCACCTAGACCAGGTCCAATAATAAAAGGCAAGAAGTATCGAGGTGCCATAGTTTTTCAGCCAAAAGCCGGGATATGGTTTAATGTCTATGTTCTAGATTTCGCCTCAATATATCCAACAATAATAAAAGTTCACAACATCTCATTTGAAACAGTTCTATGTCCACACAAAGAATGCCAGAAAAATAAAGTTGTGGATCTTGATTATTGGATATGTACAAAAAGAGACGGCCTAACAAGCCTATTAGTTGGATTTATCCGCGATCTAAGAGTAAACTATTATAAAAGGATAGCTAAAAAAGAGACTAACCCATCTCTGAAAGCATTATATTCGGCTATTCAGAGTGCTCTCAAAGTTTTGATAAATGCCTCATATGGCGTGTTTGGTGCTGAAAACTTTAGCCTATACTTCTTACCTGTGGCAGAATCTATTACGGCGATTGGTCGATATAAGATTCTCGCTGTAGCCGAAAAAGCTAAGGAAATGAATCTCGATGTTATCTACGGAGATACTGATAGCATATTCATATACAATCCGCCTGAAGAATCCATCGATAAGCTTATCGAGTGGGCCAATAGAGAGCTTAAAGTAGACTTGGAGGTAGACAAAAAATATGTATTTGTTGCATTCTCAGGCAGAAAGAAGAACTATTTTGGACTTTTAACTGACGGTAGTCTCGATATAAAGGGACTTCTAGGAAAAAAGAGAAACACACCAGAGTTTCTAAAGAAGGAATTTGCAAGTGTTTTAGAGATATTAAGGAACGTCAAAACACCAGAAGACATGATCGAAGCCAAGAGAAAGATAGGCGAAAAAATAATTACTATCTACCGAAAACTTACTAATGGAGAGTACGATTTAGAAGAATTGGCATTTAGGGTCATGATATCAAAGCCTATTGAAAAATATGTGAAAACAACACCAGAGCATGTCAAGGCAGCTAAGAAATTACGGCGACAAGTATATCCAGGAGAAATAATAGCGTACGTTAAATGTAGAGATGGGCCCTGGCCCGTTGAACTTCTGAAAAGAGATAAATATTGGAAGAAGAAAATAGATCTTGAAAAGTACTACGAATTTACTCGTAGCGTATTTGATCAATTGCTTGATGCTTTGGGTATGAGAATAGAAGAATTAGAGAAAAAAGCTAGGGGGATAGCGGAGTTATCATCATTTTTAAGCTAATCTTCATATGATTCTAGGATTTTGCGAATCCTTTCTAGTGTGTCTAAGATCTTCTTTTTATCCTCCTCTGAAAGATTTTCTGCATCAAGTTTCTTCCTTAAGCTACCTATAGCCTCAATGTACTCCCAAGGATATATGATCCATGAATCAGTCTCATCTACAAAAAAGTCGGGTTTAATTTTTGACCAAGGTTTTTTATGTAGGGTTGCTATTTTTATGGAACCAGCTCCAAGAGCATTGATATGCTCCTTAACAAGGATAAGTGTCTCTCCAGTATCAGCCACATCATCAACTATAAGCACATCAGATCCGCTCAGATTGACATTCAGAGGCTGCGTTATTACTGGCTTGTCGGAGGTTTTTCCCACATCAACATAGAAGGTGACACCAACGACAAAAATCCTATTGATGTTTAGATAATCTGACAATATTCTTGCAGGGACCAGTCCGCCTCTAAGTAACGCAACAATGATATCCGGCCTAAAATCGGATTCCTTAATTTTTCTAGCAAGTTTAAGAGACATACGAATAATATCGTCCCAGAGTAATACTTCGAACTTCAATATCTCTCACCCGTCTATAGACACCAAAATAAAAATATACTTCCATTCAATTTATTTGTGGTATAGGATATGTCGTCACGTGGTAACAATGGACATAGACTATAGGAAAGTCGGCCTCAAGGTTGGGCTCGAGATACATCAGCAGCTGGACTCACCGCGAAAACTTTTTTGTTTTTGTCCTCCTAGGCTTATAGATCGGGAACCTGACATAAGAATAGTCCGGTTTCAAAGGCCTACTTTATCGGAGACTGGAGAGATAGATCCAACAGCAGTGAAGGAGTTTAAGAAAAAGAAGAGGATTATCTATGAAATGTATGCTGATCTTTGCCTATATGAAATCGATGAAAAGCCTCCTGAACTCATAGACAGCTATGCTTTGGAAACAGCACTATTATTAGCCCGAATATTCAAAATGGACATACCTGACGTCTTATTTGTTTCAAGAAAGCAGTATTTAGATGGTAGCGTTCCAGGCGGCTTCCAGAGAACAGTATTGGTTGGGCTAAATGGCGAACTTACCTTATCCAATGGAAAGAAGATTAGAATAAATCAGTTGTGTCTTGAAGAGGATGCTGCAAGAAAAATAAAGGAGACAGTAGGTGAAGTCGTGTTTAGAGTCGATAGACTGGGAATACCACTCGTGGAAATAACCACTAGCGCAGATTTAGAAACGCCAGAAGAAGTCGTTGAATGTGCACTCAAAATAGGCGCTATATTGAGAGCAACTAAACGGGTACGTAGAGGTCTTGGTACAATACGGCAAGACATAAATATATCAATAAGAAATGGAACGCGGGTAGAGATAAAGGGTGTGCAGTATCCAGAATGGTTTAAGCCTCTAATAGATAATGAGATAATTAGACAACTTCGCCTCATAGAAATAGCTACTGAACTTAAGCGGAGGGGTGTGACTAAGGAAGAGATACTAAATGAAAAACCAATCGATGTTACTTATATCTTTAAGAAAACAAATGCTAGGTTTATACGAAAAGCAATTTCGTGTGGAGAAAAAGTCTATGCTATCAAACTGCCTGGATTTGGGGGGCTTCTTGGAAAAGAAATTCAGAAAAATAAACGGTTTGGTAAAGAGTTTGCGGAGCGAGTTAAAATTGTAACAGGGCTCGCCGGAATAATACACACAGATGAAATTCCCGCATATGGTATTTCCGAAGAAGAAAGGAAAGGTCTCTTCGAAGCTACGAAAGCAGATTATCAAAGGGATTGTGTTGTGTTTGTTGTGGGACCAGAACATAAAGTAGTAGATGCTATTGATGAGATAAAAGAGCGGGCAGTATTAGCATTGGAAGGTCCTCCGCCAGAAACTCGTAAAGCTAATCCTGATGGTACAACAAGTTTTGAGAGGCCTCTTGGCGGCGCTGCCAGATTATATCCAGATACGGATTCGCCTCCAATAGAGATAACGAATAATCTCCTAGAAAAAGTCTCAAAAATACCATTCAAATTCCCATGGGATATGGCACGAGAAATTTCGCAGAAATATAGTCTGCCATATGATGAGGTATATAGAATTATCCTTTCGCCATGGTCTCAATTATTTGAGGATGCTATTAGAAGGAATGTAGACCCTCGCTTATTTATGAGAGCGATAAGCATAATGACAAGTCTACGGAGAAAGGGATTCGATGTCTCGAATATATCTGATGAAAAATTGATGACTGTGATGGCGAAGGTAAGCTTAGGAGTTATTTCTAAAGAAGCTATGGAGGGTATCTTGGAATATCTGGCAAGGAATCCAAATAATACTGTTGATGATGCGATCGCCTCGCTCGGGATACAGAAAGTTGATGAACAGACTGTAAGAAATTATATAAAGAAGTTACTCCAGGAAAAAAGAAGTTTTGTTATTGAACGCCAAAAACATGCATTCAAACCCCTAATGGGAATCATTATGAAAGAATTTCGTGGGAAAATAGATGGTAAAATAGTAGCAAGAATCCTAGAAGAGGAACTAAATAAGTTTCTTAAAAGCATCCAAGAATAACTTCACGTAATAAGGTTTTTAATTATCCTCGTAACTAGGTGCTCTCCGAATCGCAGAAGTTCCTCGGCGTCTTTCTGGTCTGAACTTTCTGTATGTATTCTGAATTTTGGTTCGGTACCAGAAGGGCGGAAAAGAATCCATGAGTTATCATCAAACATTATTTTAAATCCATTATGAATTCTGATTACTTGGTAGATGGGCTTAATATTAAGATTCTCAATGCTCTTTTCTATTTCTCGGGCAACACTATCTTTAATCTCATCAGGACAGTCGATAACTGTCTTCATTAGATACCTTTTGGGGAGCTCTCTGACTATTTCAGAGAAAGATTTATTCTCATTTCCGAGAAATTCGAGCATACGCAACGTAGCTAATGCAGCGTCGCCATAAAAGATAGCATCACTCCAGACATACTTGCCTGACTCTTCAAGACCAAATCCAGCGCCGATTTCCTTCATTTTTGATGCTATTGCTGGAGGGCCAACGTCGCAATAATATACGGCGCCTCCAAGTTCTCTCGCGACAATCTCAACGATACTGCTGGTGTTTATCGTAACAACAATACGTCTAGTTCCTCTATTTTTAATAGCATCTATAGCAAACATTGCACCCGAAATATCTCCCCAGTAGACCTGACCATCATCTCCAGCAAATATTGCACGATCGCCATCACCATCTGAAGCTACGCCGAGATCTGCGTTTATACCTCTTACAAGTCTTCCTAGTTTCTTGAGATTTTGGGGACGAGGAAACGGGTCGCGTCTGGGAAATCGTGGATCTGGAACATCATTTATTGCTACTACTTCAGCACCAGCAAGTTCTATTATGTTTTTTAGCACACCAGAGGTCGCTCCATTGCCAGGATCGACAACTACGGTCTTGCCATCAATGTGGCTAAGGTGAACTTTACTCAAAACCTTTTCAATATAGATTTCTTCGATCTCTACATATTCAAAATTCCCTACTTCGTTCCAAGGTACACGACGATATCGTTCGCTGAAGAAGATATCTTCAAACAATAGCTCCTCATTTCGATCTAATTCCGAAGTATCTCTCTTGAAGAAGAGAATACCAACGATCTCAGGAGGAGTATGCGAACCAGTACAGATGATTGCGCCATCAGCATCAAGCTCGGATATAGACCATAAGACAGCGGGCGTCGGAGTAACTCCTGCTTCTAATACATTTACTCCACCAGCGAGCAAGCCGCTTATTAGAGACATCTCCACGACTTGTGCGTGGGGCCTATGGTCACGCGCGACAATGATAGTTGAGCCTTGACCGTAAAATGCAGCCGCAGTTAGGCCAAGCTTGGCGCTAAATTCGGGGGTTATCCGGACATTTATTAATCCACGGATTCCTGAAGTTCCAAAGAGCTTTCTATTCAAATAAAACACCTGTAAAAATTATCAGTAAATTTTACTCGATATTATAAGATGATTTTAGTGGCTTTTGAGGATGGGCTCTCAAATTAAGGGGACAATAAGAGTAGTTGTTGCCCCTGTAATATATTTGAATAAAGTTCTCTCTACCTTAGCGAAATATATGGATCGGAGACTAAAACCAGCGTTCTCAGAATTCAAAATTTTTGTTCCTTTGAAAGAAACACCTTCACAGCACATAATATGGCTGGTGAAACAGAAGTTTGATGCTGAAATTACATGGATGGCAACGAATATTTTTCCACGGAGAACTCGTAGTTTAAGTCTAAGAAACCTAGAAAGAGTTACCAAAATTCCGGTCCCAAAAAGTATCAATATTGTTGGCGATCTCCTTCTAATAAATGAGCTCCCAGATAAAGCTGAAGGTCACGAATATGAGATCGGGGAAGTACTGCTTCGAAATTTTGGTGTCCGGGCTGTTTTTCTGAAATCACAAAAAGTAAGTGGCATTGAGCGGATTGCTACATGGTATAAGTTAGCAGGCTGGGGAGATACTTTTACTGTTCATAAAGAGAATTCCTGTTGGTACGCTCTTGATATATCAAAAGTCTTCTTTAATCCGCGTCTAGGTAGCGAGCGTTTAAGAGTAACTAAGCTTGTTCAAAGAGACGAGGTAGTTATTGACATGTTTGCGGGGGTAGGACCCTTTGCTATACTTATTAGAAAGCTCGCAGGTGCCCATGTTTATGCAATAGATATAAATAGATACGCGGTAGAGTTTATGAAACTTAATTCTAAGCTTAATAAAGTTGATATATTTATTTTGGAGGGCGATGCGCGCCTAAAAGTAGAAGAAGTGGATGTTCCTGCAACAAGAATAATTATGAACTATCCTAAGAACTCTATAAGTTTCATCGACTCGGCACTTAGAGCCTTGAGGAATAGAGGCTTTATACATCTCTATGTGTTTTGTGATGATGATGAGGTTGGAGTTCTCATAGACAGAATTTCCAACAATATTAGTATGCTTGGTCGCAGAATTACAAATTTATCGGCAAGAGCTGTAAGTGAGGTAGCGCCACGAAGGTATCTTTACTGTTTAGACATTGAAGTTTCATAGTCTCTACTTGGGAAAGAAACTTACTGAGAAGTTTGTGAGGATACCTCAAGTTTTTTTCTGAATAGCATTTTAAGCAAGCCTAGCCCAGTTTCCCGACTACTCATTCTGATTCTAAGTTCCCCAGTCATTCTTTCAAGTCGAAGAGGGGTTCTTATGGTTATTCTAGCCTTAGACCAGCGCCTACCACTCACCGTTACAACGCTTGTAGTAACAGGTAGCAATCTACCGCGAATCCAGTCTCCCTTACGTATAGATATTTGAGTCCTTGTTCCTTTAAGCTCACCAGTTTTGATATCATATATGAAATGATCCTGTCCAAGTGCATTTACAGAAATAAATGCATCATAGAACCCTAAATTTACAAAAACACCAGTTTCTATGGCATTTTCGATGGGTCCCTCAATAATTTCATTCTGTTCTGGCTTAAAGACGAGCATCTCCACATAAACTCTGAAGAATATTGATGGTGTCTGCGAGGTTATGTATCCAAGATCTTCTGTGTGGCCACCAAGAATAGCAATTATATGTCCTAGGTCTGGATGAGTTGTTCCCTCAAAAATATTCCTTATAATTTCTAGAGTAACATCGTTAATGTCTCTATTCGGATCTAACTTATCTGGTGGTATTGGTATTGTCATCTTTGTTTTTACAAGATAGAACATAGGTCATCACTTCAAGAATCAACCAATAGCATATCGAAGTCTTAACGCTTGTTATTTATCAATATTTAAAAGAGAGTATTAGCTAAGGCTCCAAACGTCCAGGGTCTCTAGGAAATAGCACAACTTCACGAATATTATCTAACTGCAGTACCTGCATTGTAAGTCTATCGAGACCGATAGCCCAACCACCATGAGGGGGGAAGCCATATTTGAAAGCCTCTAAATAGTATCCAAAGAAATCAGGTCTAAGCTTCTTTTGAAGCATCTGTTTTTTTAGAATTTCGTATCTATGCTCACGTTTCCCTCCCGTTAAAATTTCCAGTCCTCGGTAAAGCAGATCCATGCTTTGTGTTGTTTCGGAATTAGGGTATTTCATCGCATAGAATGGTCTAACTTCAAAAGGCCAATCCACAATCCATAGAAATTCGGAATCATAACGTTTTTTGACATATTCATAGAGGACACGTTCGCCTGCTGGAGGAATATCTTTTCCTTCCATAGGGATGCCCCTATCTTTGATTATTGCTATGGCCTCTTTCCACGTCATCACAGGAAAAGGTGTTGTGGGCATGCTAGGTGGCTCTTTCTCAAGAATATCAAAATACTTCTTTCCCTCACTTCTGAGCTTCTCAAAGATATATTTTATAGTCTCTTCAGCGAGCTCCAAAAGTGGTTGGATATCATTTATCCAGGCAACTTCTATGTCCATTGATGTGAATTCGCACAGATGTCTTATAGTCCAATGCTTCTCCGCTCGAAATGCTGGGCCTATCTCAAAGACCCTTTCTAATCCCGAGACAGCGAGCTGTTTGTATAGCTGTGGAGATTGTCTTAGATAAGCAGTCTTATCGAAATATTTTACTTCGAAGACATCAGCTCCTCCTTCAGCAGAATATATGCTTATAGCAGGAGTATGTATCTCAACAAATCCTTGTGAGAGAAGATATTCACGGAAAGCTTGGGCGATAAGTGAGCGTATATGAAATATCGAACTTATTTTTGGGTCACGAAGATCTATTGAACGATAATTGAGTCTTTGTGAAAGTGTACTAGTTCTATTTAATGGATCTATTGGCAGAATAGGATCCGTAGGAATAATAGTCACTTCTTTAGGTACAATCTCTTTACCACCCTTAGTTTTAGCGGGTCTGACAATTCCTCTTATCTCAACAGCACTCATTAATGTTACTTTCTTTGCTTTCTCAAATAGATCGTCTGGTATCTCTCCCCTCTTGAATATTACCTGGGTCTCCCCTGTAGAATCAACAATTCTCCAGAAGATTATCTTTCCAACTATTCGCTGTCTTAGAACCCATCCACATACTCTAACTTCTCTGCCTAATTTTTTATCTAGTGATTCGATATCATCTTTTATGTACACCATCTTTTAAGACCCAAGATATACCCAAATTAACGTAATTTGTCTTTTACTCTTATTGTGTGTATTTTAATGTTTTTGAGGGTCTTAATATGTCCAAATTTGACTGGCTTATTGAGCTCTTACAGGGAAACTTGGATTCGGCCGAAAAACAGCTGGCTGAAATATCCACGTTAAAAAAAATAGATGTTCTCAATTTACTTGCTATAAAGCTTCTTAGGAGAGAGTACACAGCGGTCATTAACATTGCAGAAAAAACAATAGGTGATAAGCCTAATATTCATGATGAAAGAATAGCAAAAATCCTTGAATATCGGCTCGTAGCAAGTATCTTAAGCGGAGATGATAATCGCGTCCTAGACAGTCTAAGAAAATTCCGTGTAAAGATTTTTATGATTTCCATGTTTCCTATATTGCTCTACAGAATAAATAGCTGGTATGACTTTCTAGATGAGCAGAAAATATTTTATATTCATAGGCAAATATCGAAGGGAGAACTTAATGAACTTCCTCTCTCGAAGTCTGTGATAGCTCTACTAACGGCATATCTCAAGAGCGGAAATCTCGATAAGATGGAGATAGATGCTAGGAGGGAATTAATATCATATATAGCGGCTTTGATGGCACATACACCACTAGCTAGGGAAGCTCTGAGTCTATTAAATCGAGAATTTGCGAACTATCTTGACTATAATATGCTTGTTGCCAGAGGCAAGATTTTTTTCTTATTAAATAATCCTGTCAAAGCATTAAGTGAGTTCAATAAGGCAATAACCTTTGTCAGTGAAAAGAAGATCTTACTTGAGGCTTTAGTTAATATATCCCAGATATATGCTATGTACGGAGAATATAGATTAGCATTAGATTATGCTAGAAGAGCATTATTAATTCATCAGGATCCAATCGCTAGATTAGTTCGAGGAGGAATTTTACTAAATATGGGGCGTTTCAATGAAGCTATTCTTGCTTTTAAAGCCCTTCTTAGGATTGAGAATAGGAAGATAAAACTTTTTGCATTGCTAGGTCTCGCGGAATGTTACGTAGCGAGGGGTAATTTTCGGGCTGCTTTCGATGCTGTGTGGAAAGCTTATATGCTGGATCGATCTAGCGATATAGTTAGTCTTTATGTGCATGTGTTGAGAAACGCCTTAAGTTAGGGAGTAACAAATGATAAGGAGGGTCTTTAAAATCCTCTTTATTCTGTTGATACTTAACATCATTGATTCGATTGTCTGCATAATCATTCCGCTGATGATGGGCGAGTTACATTTTTATCCTTCATTTGTTGATACTCTTTCCATGGCGTTTTTCGCTCCAGATTATTTCAGAACAAATATAACGATTAGTCTTCCAGTCATAAGAGCCATAGTATTGATAGCTACAGTCTCCATACTGATAGCATATATAGCCCAGAGTAAAGCAGAATCAGTATTCTACTATTTAAGTCTCATGTTTTTTATTCTTCTGATAGTAGCGGTTAGTAATACGATGTCATTAATAGCTCCGATGAGTGGTAATATTCCTAGTCTTCATGAAATATTTGGTGAGTTCTGGAGGAATATTTCTACAGATATCGTGATTCTTCTATACCACATACCACTATCTATAATTCCGCTTCTCATATTAATGCTAACCCATAGATACAAGGCTATGGTTTCAGAACTGAAAGTTTTGGAAGTAGCGCCTAGAGTTGAGAGTGAATAGAATTTATGAAAAGCTTAAAAATAAATGAGTTATCTTCTAGCCAGCTTCATATATTCCCTGTAAACTCTGTAGTCCCCATATATCAAAACTATTATTGCTGGCAGTATAAGAATAAGGCCCCCCATCAATAGAACTCTTGAAACATATTTAATATTAACTTCTACCCTAGGTTTCTCAATTTGGACGATACTTTCACTGGATATAGCTACAAACTTGGATCCCTTAGAATCATAGTAATGTACGAGGACTCGTCCAAGCGAGAAAAGTTGCTGTGCGGATGATACTATACAAATTCTATACTTTATGATTACGCTGGCATTAGGTCTAAGAGTATCAATAAAATAAATTCCAGAGTAATTTTCCGTTCTAATCGACCATTCGGGATAATTCTCATCTATTATAGTTAGATTGTACGCCGTATCATTTCCTATGTTACTTATCATTATTGCGATATCAAACCATTCTCCGATGCTTACATTTCTTTTGCTAGGTTTTTTTGCGATAAATATCAAGGGATACTTTATCTCCTCTTGGAGAACCCTCATCGAATGTCCTTTCCAATGAGTTTTAGGCGACGGTGATGACGCATAGGGAAGTAATGGAGATACAAATATGATAGTGACAAGAAGAAATATGCAACATTTTGGGATTATCTTCGGCATAGCTACTATCCCTCTATACTATTTTGCTTTGTTAGTAGTATTTAGTAATGTTGTTGCATTGAATATTGGTGGAAGCGAAGCAGTATATTCAAGGTCTTCTGGCCATATAACCCTATAGAGTTTGACAAATCTATTTCCATAAGTTTTTTTCATAATTAGCACGAAATATGTTAGGTTTTCAACACGGAATTCACTTGCTTTATCTTTAAGTTTAGACTCTCCATAATTTTTAACCCAGTTATCAGCCGTTGCTCCCTCTCCATATGCCAATGTGACCCAGAGGACGGAATGGAAGAATGGCTCTTTGTATCGTAGTTCCTTCTCGTTAAGGTATTCGTTCTCATGGACTCCATACATAGGTGCGTGTTTGCTTGCAATCTTTATCATCCAAATCGCCTTCGCTAGATCATCAGAGTATATCAGAATCCACCGGACATTATACATGCGCATAAGGACTATTGACCTGTCTGGCGGCAACATAAGCATACTTCCAACAACTCCCATCTGCGTCCAATTACCCGTACCATTATCAGCAAGTGTTGTTACATTTGCTACAATCGTACAACGGTAACCATAGTCCCACCAAGCTAGTACAACATCGGTTTGTCTCGCGTATTTGCGCAGATAATCAAAAATTGCGCGTTCGGCATCGGTATAATCATATCCACTATAGAAGCTGGAGATTGTTATTCCCTGTATAACAGATATGGATAGTGTAAGGAAGATGATCAAATATACACCTAATGCTTCTCCCTTTGGGATTCTCCTTTCTCCAAGATATCTTCGAACAATCCGTGCCTTATGTAGTATAAATCTGCCACTAAAGAAGCGTGCATAGGGCGATAGCAGATAGTCAACTCCTAACCCCACTGCTATAGCTAGTATTGGTGCTCCTAGAACGATATAACGTGTAATTGAGGCAGCGAAGTAAAATGAGGTCGCAACCAATAAGAATAGTATGAAGTCAATCTTTGTTCTTCTTTCTATCATAGCTAACAGCGCTGGGGGTATGAGCAGTATCCCAGGACCTACTGCCAAATAGAAGTTTGCCCATACACCTGGTTGATTCTCAGCTACACTAGTATATGTCACTATTTCCTCGCGAAGGAACGGATTAAGCACAGAAGCGAACTTACCAGTAATTGGTGTGAGTTTTCCAGTCGCTAAAAGTATGGGAATTCCTATCGCCACTACTACTAGACCACTCACAACGAAGATTTTATACATATAGATTTGTGTTTTTCCATATGCCTTTGCTAGGATAATAGCAAGATAATCAAGGAATAATAAAATCATTATTGCTAAGGCAAGAAAGACCTCAATTTTTGTTAGTATGTGGTAGTTTCTTGGAATCATAATACCCATGCCTACCATCATTGGTAAGATAGTAATAAGAGTTAGACGGTCTTTTTCATCTACTGTTCCACTTATAAGCCTCACGAAGATATAGATAACGTATATTGCTACTAAGTACCTCCAAATGCCCCAGCTCCACATAACGATGCCTGAGAAAAATCCACATAGCAAGACATCGAAGGCCCTGCCATATTTTATTGAGCGTATAAAGAATAGGAGAGCTAGCAACAGGAAGAATATTGTCATCTCATTATCATAGAACCCCGCTATGCTTCTCTGTATATATCCGGGAGATACGGCTGTTAGGATCGATGCTATTAGGCCTACATTAGAGTTTTTAATTTCTTTGCCGATGAAATATGTAACTAATATTGTTAATGCGCCTATAATCGCTGGTGTTATTGTTATCGCTGTCAATAAATCAACATGTATGCCAAGAAAATTAAGTAGCGAGTATATTATCGCACCAAGAATAGGAACGACTATATATAACGCTGAGAGCCCGTTACCATATGGGTACCAAAATTTAAAGTCGTAGTATGCTAACATGCCGTAAAGACCCTTTTCTAAGAGGATTCTTGTAGCTAAGTACTGCACGAATGGGTCGTATGCCCTATGATTAACTCCATATCGAAGAACTGGTTGAAGCCTTAAAAGGAGTCCTACAATAAACGTTATCATCAGAGCAGATAATCGGAGAAAAGTTTCCTTCGGGACCTTAAGTACACCAAAGAATCTTGAGAGTCTCTCATATATTTCCATTTTTTGACCACCAAGTAGATTTCGCTTAATATCTAAGAAACTAACTTAGAGATACTAAAATTACTAAATTACTTAAATAAGAATCAGAACAAAGACCCAAAGGAATACCGAATTAGTATCGTCGTATCCTAATGTTTCGTTAGATCTCAATAGTCAAGGCAAAAAGACCACTCTCCTTTTTCTGTATGGTTTTAGCCACATTAGATTCTTCAGGCTTAATTATCAGAAAAACATTGCTGAAGCTTGTTGTGAATCTATCATTACCGCAGAATGGACATACGTCTCTATTCTCTCTATGAATAAGCTCTTTCTTATTAAGGATACGCTTACATTTAGTACAAACAATATATTTTTTGGGCATTTTTCATTCCTCAACAACAATCCTATAGTATATTTCTTCCCTGCTTGGAATAAGTCTTTTAAGAAGCTCATATATCTCGCGCCCAGTTTTTTCTCCATACTTTTTGATAAGCTCATCGATAGGAGGAACGACTCTTCGGATCTCTATGATTTGTCCCGGTTTCGCTTTTAATATCCTAACAGCAGGATCGCTAGTCAAGATCTTGGGGAAAATCCTATATGCCGTTTGGTAGCTCCCCCCCGCATATTTATCGATAACCTTTTTTGCTTCTTCAGGCGGTAATACCCTGTGTTGAGGTACCAACCAATGGTCAAATATGTATATCAGAGGCTGCTTCATATCTATAATCTCAATGTTGAGTGATTCGGCCTCCTTTCTAGCTTGAGGTGTCGCCTCACGTATGGTTGCTATGAGACCCTCTCCACAATTGTGTTCCTCCATAGCTCTTCGTACTCTCCGGATATGCTGAACACTAAGCTTTTTGTTTGTCACGTATACATAAATCTTAGAGTTTCCTTTCTGGAAGATGGCCTCTACTATATCTTTCTTTGATGTAAGTGTCGATCTTAATTTGTATCCGCGTCCTTTCTCTAATATTTTCCCAACTTCCGTCCACAACTTCTCTATAGACATAGTAAATTGTCCCCTAAGCCTATCTTATACGGACTACTTCGGCATTTTCTAAGATTTTCGCCACGTCCCCCTCAACCCGCGCAGGTATCTCCGTATGAGGAATTAAGCTCGTTTCGTTAAAAGACTTATAAACAATAAAATCTCGGATCGGATAGACCTTATGCGTAAGTGAGAGTATCTCCCTATGAAAAGCCTTCCTAATCACAAGATTCCAAAGAAAATGCTGAGCATCAAATTCCTTCGCCTTCTCATGAATATACTCCTCCATGAGTTTCCTTATAGCCCGACGCTGACGATAATGTGCCCTCCTAAAAGTCATAGCAAGCATGGAAACCTTAACCCTCTGATTATCCTTCGTAGTAACTCTAGTTATAACCTCACATCTACTCCTCCTACGACGAACGATAGTAGAGAGTATCTCGCGGGGATACTGATGTCCAACAAATATCGTATAGGCTCCCGACGGTGTTACCCTGACAATCCTAAATAATAGATCCATAAGCTGATCCTCATACTGTGAAACATAGTTTGTTGCCTTGATACGTACAATCCTGTTAATAAGATCCTTAGGTTCAACCGTCAAAACCTTAACAAAAGGTTCTTTTCCCAAAAACTCTGGGGGATACACTGGTATCCAGTAAAATGCTCGTTTCCTAACCACCCGTGGTCTGGTACTCAAGGTTTATCACCCACAGCGAAAAACTCCAAGACAACCTTATCTCCAAAATCATTAACAAAATAAAAACATCAAAAAATTCAACCAAATATTATAGCTAATACAACAAATCGGCAAACAAGCATAGGGCCCGTGATGTAGTAGGATAGCATGAGGGCTTGCGGAGCCCTTTGTCGCGGGTTCGAATCCCGCCGGGCCCACTAATTGAGGTCTACATCCCTCGCGAATCGATCCAGCCACAACAAGCAAAATTGCTAGCAGTAACACAAATATCAAAAAATTTTGGGGCTCAGAACCACGCAAATATAGTATCCACGAATTGTGGTTTCTAGCCTACCGAAATATCGACGACTCTTTAGCCTAGTAACACTAAGAAATCCGTGACAAACCATAGCTACGTATCAATTAGAAGAATAGCATAATTCAGAAAGATAGAAGCAATATCTAAAAAGAACTGATGGGCCAAGCGGGATTCGAACCCACTGCACAACCATTTTCCCCCTGGAGTTCTTGTCCCCAGTTATGATTACTCTGTCATCATCTATGGTCCGATACTCATTATTGCTCCAAACCCAGTTTCTTTCTCATCCAAAATAATCAGCCATTCACCCCCAAACCACGATTTCTTTCTCCGAAAAACATTTTGGGTACTCCTCCTAAGCCGATTGGTATGGCTATTTATATCAGAAGCCCCTCGAAACAAGAACTTGAAAAAAGGCAGAAAACTTTGACTATAGTAATCAACAAGTGTGTTCTGAGAAGAAGGATCGGGCCCACGGCGTAGCCAAGATTTGTTGGATGATGTGGTGAGTCTGCGAGTCCTGAAAGCACTTGGCCCTAAGCCCTGTGCAGTGGGTTCGGATCCCGCCCCTCCACCATTCCTGCGGTTGATTTTTGTCGTGTAATATGGTTACCATATTTGTGATAAATTACGACTGCTTCGCCAAATACAGTTGCTTTTGTCGCTGTCTGTGTGTCGTCTTGCAATATTTTTGTGAGGCTTTTTAAAATGTCAAACAATCAGTAGAGATAGATTAATGACTAGAATAGAAAATCCTAATTGATTGTACCCTAGGGCCGGTAGCTCAGCTGGAAGAGCGTCAGGCTTTTAACCTGAAACCCTCCACTGAGGGCAGGATGGTCGCGGGTTCGAATCCCGCCCGGCCCATTATGGCTTCTTTCTTTTGTTAATAATCGACCATGTTTAATGTCTCCAAACGGTAGGCTGTTTTCATGGATTCTAGTTGATGATTTTTTGGTTGGATTGTTTCTGCGACGGCCACGTTTTTGTGGAATAGAAATTCTCATCGAGAACATCGTTTTCGAAGGATACATCACAAAAACAGCACAGGTTAGATTTATGGAAAAAGCCAAACAGCACTCTAAATTTTGTGGAATTTTATTTGTCTTTTCTCTAAGTTATACGAGACTAGGGCTTTTCGCCTAGCATGCGTCCCAATTAATGCTTTTGATAATGCAGAGACCGTCCACTGACTAAATCTGCACTAAAGTTTATGAGAGTTAGCTAGGAAAATCTGACTTAGAGATAGACCAATCCATTTCAGTGGACGGTCTCGATAATGCACATGATCAGTGATGCTAAATATCTCTTCCATTTGCTAACATTATCTGTTCGGTTCAATGAGAAAACTTCAGTTCCTTCAGAAACTTCAAAATTTTTCTATCTCCATGTTTGGAAACTTTGGTTCAAACAGTCTTAACCCGTATTCTTCTAGCATTTTAAAGTGCCTCTTATTGAACGTCCATAATGGCAGATTATTTTCTATGCATAAAGCTCCTATGAACAGATCTCTCTCATCTAATGCTCTCCCCTTATTCCTTAAGTCACACCATATATTGACTAGAGTTCTTATAGTTCTATTAGATGGCCATAAAATTATGTACAATTTCTCTAGCAGTTCCTTCATTCTCGCGACTTCATTTTCGCTTTTACCTATATAGCGTAAACCCCTTAGAAATTCATAAAGCGTAACCCATGTTATTGATACATCGTAGAACAATGTGATTCTTCTTAGCATTTTTTCCTTCCTGAGGAATATTAGAACATCCGTATCAATAACTATTCTCTCAACCCCCACTTCAATTTCACCTGATCGATAATCCTCATAAGTTTTTCAGCATCATCCATAGTCAATATCC
>Ga0190367_1000177_pt1 | contig 49712 bp, 47 predicted proteins | sample 4872181011_MG_FD_171838 | JGI IMG/M metagenome (GOLD analysis project Ga0190367, IMG submission 171838) | Hydrothermal vent microbial mat bacterial communities from Southern Trench, Guaymas Basin, Mexico - 4872-18-10-11_MG | ecosystem: Environmental > Aquatic > Marine > Hydrothermal vents >... | reverse complement strand
GGATGTTTTCGGTATCGAGAGAGTCAGAGAGATACTCTCACGTGTAGAGGGAAATCCCTCCACAAAAACAGCTGTGGAAACGGCAGTGTTCGATTTGATTGGCAAAAATACGGGTAGGCCTGTGTTCAAGCTGCTTGGAGGGTATAGAGATTATGTTATTACGGACATTACCCTTGGAATAAAGTCGCCGGAGGATATGGCAAGAGATGCTGTAAGAGCAGTTAAACGCGGTTTTCGAATATTGAAAGTGAAACTAGGAACATCGCCTGATGAGGATATTGAGAGAGTAAGGCTCATTAGGGAAGCAGTAGGTGACGATATTATCATTCGTGTTGATGCGAATCAGGGCTGGAAATTCGACGATGCTATAAGAGTTCTGAATAAAATAGCAGATTATAATGTTGAGCTCTGCGAACAGCCGCTTCCAGCAGGCGAATTAGAAGCCCTAGCTGAGCTTCGAAGGCTTTCGCCTATACCTATAATGGTTGACGAGAGTGTTCACGGGATGTTGGAAGCTTTAAAGGTAATTGAAAGGGAGGCAGCAGATTACATTAACATAAAGCTAATGAAAACAGGGGGAATTATAGAGGCTATGCACTTAGCGTACCTTGCGGAGAGCGTAGGAATAAAGTGTATGATAGGATGCATGGGAGAATCGCTTCTCGGGATAACTATGGGAGTCCATTTCGCTCAAGCCCTGAAAAACATAGAGTTTGTTGATCTTGATGCAGACTTGCTCTTGGCAGAGTCCCTTGTAGAGAAAGGGGGTGCAAGTATCGAAAAAGGTGGCATTAGAAGAGCTCCAAGTATGCCAGGGCTTGGGATCGAAGCGCTGGCTGAGAATAAATTAAGGCTAAGGCTTCGTAAGGAATAGGGGGATTACATGCGAGACTTTATGGAGCTTGAATCCAAGGAAGATTTTCTGAAAGTTCTTCTCAAGACAGACCTGGTTTTAAGAATAGACCCGTTTCTCATAATAAACTACTATGGCATCTTCATGTACATCGATTTAAGAAGACTTGATGAGAGTGAGGTAAGAGGGCTTCTTCACGCCATTAAGGATAAAGTAGTGAATGTTAGACGGCATTTAAGGGTTCAGAATATATCGGAATTACTCGAGAGTAACATTTAAATCTCCTCAAGGGGGCATAATCAGAGAGGTTATTAAACTAAATGAGATACTTGCTTTCAGAGACTTGGAACACGCAAGGCATCATAAGGCTCACGTTGAGGAACAAGATATTTAAGGCACTCATTGAAGCGATTCCCGCAATTTCTCAAGAAGAGGCGGTCTTCATGGCAAACATAGCGTTTGAGGACTACATAAATTACCTTAAATATAGGCATAATCTCTTAGCTTCTGAAGAAAGCCAAAGTTCCCTTGAAGAATTACTGCGACTTGCCTGTACTTGGACTAGAGAGCATGAGAAGAGCCTTAAGGAATGGCTTAAAGTATGGCTTCAAAAGTGGCGGGAAAGAGTTAGAATAGTTTTCTCAGATAAGGACATGGCTAACCATGCTGAAGGGGATCCCAAAGTGGATGTTAAAGACATTAAGGAAATTTTGGGCAGGGTAAAGTATGTCAAGGAACTACGGGACTACATTATCGGTTCCCTTATCGAGCATAAGGAGTATTGTATGACGAGTTTTCTCGCAACTGAAATAATTAAGAACGTAGTCCTCCTTATAAAACGGGGGCTGGGAAGCACTGATCGTGCAATTGATTTTATGAGTAGAAATCCTCTCTTCGTTCTAGAGCACTCCTTTAAGCTAGTTAATCGAATAGTCAGGAAAAGAGACGTAATAATAACGATAAAAGTAGATAAGAGTTTCCTAGAGGACTTATGGGTATCTCGTTCCTAAACTCCGATTTCTCGTACAAGTTCCTTTTCCACCCAGAAGGGGAAATCTTCTGACTAATAGTCAAATGGTCAAGATAGTGAGTTACAGGCTTTTCCGTAATTATCATCAATTATCGATAATACCTAAAACATTAGTCTGTAGCTTTCCTAGCTTTAGGTGTTGTGTGCACAGGTTTACTGGCAATGGTCTTCACGTCAGAGAATATAGGAATAGAAAACTTTATGGAGAAGTTAGTATAGTGTGTAATTCAAATTTAAAATCCTACACGCTTACACTTTTGAGAAGGCATTTTTATACCTATTTCTCGGTTTTATTGATGGGTGCTACTTTCAGGTGTCCTACTAATGCTTGAAGAAGTACGCTAATCTAGAGGTACTATGTGTACTCTTAGATCTGAGTTTACTATTAGTAGGGCCTTATTTGGTATCGGGTTCCATAAGGAGTCATTGCTCATTTTCTCCGATGCTACTGCTACTAATTCATGATCCTTGATCAGCTTAGATTGCATCAATTGCCGCACCAACTGGGGAGATTCATGAATCCACGGATTGTGGGCGTAATAGAGCGTGAAATAATCTGGCTTTTCTTCAGCGTACCTTAATGCGTAGAGATTCGTTCCCTCACTCGCTAAGAAATTTAACGAACTAAACTTTATGCCATTATGAATCAATTTACTAACTGCTTCTCGGATGCCTATAACTACGTCTCCGCATTCCTCGATCTCTTGGACCACTAAGTGAAAGAATGCTTCGGAGTCCGTAGCACCCTCAATTGCTTCTTTATGTTCACACTTGAGCATCTTAATGATGAAATCTCGGTTGTATATTGTTCCATTGTGTGCAAAAACCCAGTTATTGTATATGAAGGGATGTGTGTTTTCGATCTTATTAGAGCCTGCGCTGGCTTTTCTCACATGGGCTATAATTATACGTCCGCGAACGCAATTGATTATGAGTTCACGAGCTACTTGAGACTTGTAAAGAGGCATTATCTCCTTGTAGAGGTGCCACTTACCATTATGCCACGCTATGCCCCATCCATCGCAATGGACTTTAGATAGTTTCTCGAGACTATTCTTAGGGGCAGCATAAAAACCGAAGTAAGTGCTCGTGGGCCTATTGGCCACTAGTCCGAGGAGCCGACACATAGTCCTTCCCTTAATCTAATTTAGAGACACGCCCTCTAATTCTTCCCAATCTGAAGGTGTTTTCAGTATGCAGGTGTACTTATAAATGGTTATTCACCTGATTAGCTAAGGTATCTTCTATAGACAATATTTATAAGTGAGAGCGGTTAAAAAGGTCGAGGATGATTTTGCCGAGTGCCTAGCCGATTAGGCGATGACGATCCATTCATGGGCTGATGTTTTTCGATGATACTGCGTATGATTATCTTATTTTCAAAGAGACTATCTGGCTGGAGATATTTTGTTTTATGGCTTATAATTATTTTTCTTCTGTGTTTTCCTTTTATTTTCATGTGTTTTTCTTATGAGTATTGATAGAGTTCTGATATTTATAGGTGTTGTTTCTCTACTTGGATTGGTTTTGGTTGCTTTTAGGCCTTGGGAGCTTTTAGCCGAGTATAGGGTTAGGTATTTGCGCCAGGTAGCCGTCGAGGTTGCTGAGGCAATAGATTCTAGAAGTAGCGTTAGGCTTAGGAAGGATTTTACTTTAGCTAATGTTACAGCCGTCTTGACTATTTCAAAGCCTCGTGAAATGCCCTTAACCCTCCGGATAGCCTACTTCAAGCTAGGAGCCGATACAAAAGAAACGGTTCCTAGCTACCTCTTAGCTCCATTTTCTGCGTCCGAGAAGTGTCTTCGCTTTTCTTGTAGCATACCAACTATTTGTGTTTGGATATGTACGATAAGTACATACTAAAAGTACACAATTGTTTTAAAGGTTTTTGGAGGTTCATACTTGGGGTGAAAACACTTGAAGAAGTATGTTGCCTTGGGATTAATCATAGCAGTGCTATTAAGCACGATGTCTCTATGGCTTCAGCCCTACGGCGGAACAGACTTCGACTTTAACGCTGGCGTAGAGGTCTTAGCGAAACCCAACGTGAAGCTCAAGTTTAAGGTCAAGCTGTTCGAGGGAACTATAACAGCCATAACCGATACTGCTATCACAGTTGAGGCCGAGGAGTTCAGCGGAAACCTGATAGCCATAGGAAAATGGATATACGTCTACGAGGGCGTAATCGGGATCGCTGAGTGGGCTAGAGTCAAGAACTACGTTGAGGAGGGAAGAGCGTTAATAGCTATGGCTTCGATAACCAAGGGTAACAAGACCCTCGACGTCTTGTTAGGCTTGAAGCAGGAGAACCTAGTACTGGTCAGACCAATCTTAATCAGGTACTATACTGAAAAACACTATCACACCAAAGCCTACATTGGGATCTACGGCAAGATTGTTTCGAAGGGCGGGAACTTCCTCCTAATAGAGAATAAGGGAATTAGAGGACTGGTAGTCGTGGACGCTGAGAGCACTTGGTATAAGGCTGGCTACGGGCTAGTAACTTGGAAAGACGTGGCAGACGAGTTCAAGGTCGGAGACCTGATAAGAATCTTCTGCCACAACGTTCTAATACTTAAAGAAGAATTTGCAGAACGCTTTGGCTTCAACGCAGTAATATGGGGCTACAGTGGAGCCATAATAGACCTAACATCAGGAACCGCAATATCCAGATACATTGAGAAAGGAGAGTAGTAGCTCAATACTCTACCCATTACTACTGGATACTACCAAGTATAACCAAGTAGTAAAAAGCATTGTATAAGCATATTGAATATACAACGATATTTTTCTTCCATACCTCTTACTATCTTTTCAGCCTATTTCTGCCTCTTTACGAGCCCTTCACCTTGTACTGCGAGGGCTGGCGGCGGCAAGATGGGTTTCTACCGTAGGCTTACCTGGTTTGAGCCCTCGCCTGTACTAGTGACGTCCCCAGCGATGAAGGCGACTACGACGGTTCACCCTTAGGAGGACAGGTCCTGAGCGTTAGGGAGTACCTGAGGATACAGGGCTTCCTCGACGACTAGGTCAACGTCCTCCCTGCACCTAAGGCGTACAGGCTGTTCGGCGAGGCTGTCCCCATACCGCTCGCACGCGCCGTCGCAAGAGCTCTAAAAGGTGTCATAAGTGGCTATTCCGGAAAAGAGTAATAGGGTGGGAAAGGAGGAACTGGAAGCCATATCCCTGGCGGGTAGATAAGCCAGCGATGGCTAGGAGGATAACCTACAGCCTTAAGACTAGGCTCGCTCAAGGAAGACCGCGGCCTCAAGTAGGCACTTCGTTCCTCCCGAAACTTTAATGCTCACCCACCTTCCCAATGGGCTCACCAGCATATGGAATCCTTATAAATGGGAGGAAGGTAAGTTTAATCAAACATGCCTATTATTTGATTTTCACAAAATCACTTGGTATCAGAATCCACGGTAGTTGACTCTCTCCCTACTTAAGTGGGGGATTCTTGCTTCTAGGGTGTTCATTGCCCTTTTAGGCTCCCACCTCATCCCGTTCCACCTTAGAAGCAAGGGGGCTGCCACCAGCCCGCTATCCCTATCCCTCCATGAGGGGCTCGGAATTATGGCTCCATCCTTTTCAGCTATAAACTATCATTTAAATCACCATTCACCCCCACTAAAGCAGGAGGCTTTCTGGCGTAATTTTTGTAAATGGGGAAAATGGCAGTTATGGAGAAGAGAAGGAATAGTAGAAGAGTCGAAAATGGCGAGCTGGCTCCAAGCACTAAGACACTATAAAATGATAATTATTATTCGCTAGGTAGTTTATTGCATATCACCTAGAGAATTTTCCCCGCTTTCTACACTTCCCATTACGGGTGCTAGTCTTTAGCGCGCGTAGGTATTGTAGTGCTTTACGTGCGTTGTCCTTCGTGTTTATATTCATGAACGTTATGTGAGGATGCGGACTCAATTCCTCGACTGGGACGAATAAACTGTTCAGGTTCGCATATACCGATATGACCCTAGACGGTGAAAATACGTATTTTTTCACGGCTTGTAGTAGGGGTGATGTTAGTCCTACACATACGAGAGGCTCTACAAAGCCATTAGGCCACACAGGTATTATAATCTCAACTCCTTTCTCTACAAGTATTCTCCACATTCTTTCGTATACGAGCTTATCGAGAAAGGGCATATCGCAGGGGGCTATATAGGCGTACTTTCCTCTAGAATGTGCTAAACCTGTATACAGTCCCACTAATGGGCTTTGTATACTGATTGCATCCTCAACAATTGTTACCCTGTATTCCAGCACTCTTCTAAGTGCATCTCTTTGGGATTTCCCTTTAACGCAGATTATCATTTCGTCGCAGAGACCGTCGAGACTGTTAACAACGTAACGTATTAACGGTATTCCGTCGAGTTTGAATAGCGGTTTGAATGTATTATTTAGTCTCCGACTTGAACCACCAGCCAAAATTATTAAAGAGGAAGCGTCTCTCAGGTTATTTAATGCCTGAAGCTTTTCAAGAGTATCGCGTTTTTCCGCCCTTCGGCCTTCCAAGTCATTTCCCTTTTCCAAGCCCATTTAAGCCGTGGACATATATCTTAAGGGGCTATCATTAGATTATGGTACTGGAGAGCTTATAAGGTTATAATCGTACGTGACTTTTAGCTTACGCAAACTTTGAGAAGAGCAGCACCGTTCATTTGCTCCATATCTTATTAATGCTCTACCCACTAGAATAGCTGGGCTTACAGGAGGTCGTGTATTCCTCTGTGAAGTAAGCTACTAACGCTAAGTTCTCTCAAATCACTCTCGTCTGTTACAACCGTGACGGGCAGGTTTGTCTTAGTGAAGATCGGCGTGATCCAGCGCCATATCCCTTCTCTCGGTTTTGTCACCGAAATGTCTTCTATAGCGACCTCTCTGTTCGCCTCTCCATCCTACGCCACCCACATTTTCTGTGTAGAAATATTCGGCTATCGGGGACCATAAGCCTACCATTCACGAATAGATGTTTTCTCGAACCTATATCGAGACATTAGCCTTAATTCGCCGAAGAGGGCTAATAAGCGTTCTCTCTTACCAGTTCTGAGGAGGCTTTAGGAAACCTAATAAGTTATTCAACTAAGCTTACCGTTGATACCGGTGTGGAGCCATGGGTAAATTAAGAAGTATGCTTAAACGAGGAGGAGTAACTATAGGGACGTGGATCGGCATAAATCATCCAGACGTTGTTGACGCTATATCAGAGCTTCCATTCGACTGGATAATATTTGATATGGAGCACTGCCCGCTGGACGTGCCGGACTTAGAAGTATTAATGATGCCGCTCAGAGGAACCGAAATAACGCCCATAGTCAGGGTTCCATGGAACGATTTCGTCGCTATAAAAAGGGTTCTGGATATAGGTGCTGAGGGGATCATGGTTCCGTGGATCAACAGTAGGGAGGACGCTGAAGCCGCAGTTAAAGCCACTAGATATCCTCCTAGAGGGTTAAGGGGCGTGGGGCCGAGAAGATGTACTAGGTATGGTTTTAAATCTTTTTCTGATTATTATGAGAGATTCGAGGAGGAAGACTTAGTGGTAGTACTTCAAGTGGAGACTGGTGAGGCCTTAGAAAACATTGAACAAATACTATCAGTTGACGGCGTAGATGTGGCTTTCATCGGGCCTATGGACTTGACAACTAATCTGGGCATACCAGCTCAATTTGAACATCCCAAGTACCTAGAAGCTCTAAGGACGTTCCTGAGAGCGTGTGAAAATCACGGTGTAGCACCAGGTATAGCTCCCCCTGACCTAGACTACGCTAAGAGGTATATTGAGGAGGGTTTCAGGTTCGTGTCTATAATGAGTGATCTCTCAGCCATGATATCGGCATACAAGGTAGCGTTAGAAGATATTAAAGCATTGGCAGATAGGCTGACTTCGCATTGAATACTTTAGGGCGAAACAGGGCTGGATTAGTGGAACGTGAAACGTGGAACTTTAGCTTTAAAATCTAGGCTAAGGCTGAGGTGAGAAAAATTGAAAAATTACGGGGGAATATTGAAGATAGGATGATGACCACCCCTTTATTGATGGATGATATGAAGGAGGTGGTCTGACACTACATGAAACTGCAAGGTATTGAGTATCGGTAAGCTATTTTGAGGAGCTTGGTCAGGCACTGGGTAAAGTGGTAGTTCTAAGCGGTCTGTTCGCACCCTTTTCCTCCAAGCATGGGAGGGAAAAGTTTTAAAACACGGAGTATTGATACACTATATAGCATGCAGGTAAACATTTTGTTCTACAAGAGAATGGTGGAGGAGGTTGTCGTCGTCGCATAATTTATCATCTGTTGAAACGCTATTAATAGCAAATAGGGAGAGAGGAAGGAGGACTACACGTGCAATTTCAGAAAGAATCAAGGTCCTAAAGAGAATAAAGTTCTATATAGATACCCTAGATGCAGGTGGAATTCTTCGTAGATATTTCGTTATGAATGGTTTCGATGGAGCATTGGCTGTCATGGGTATAATTGTAGGATCCTATATGACGCGTGCCCTTAATCCCAGATTTATAGTAGGTGCAAGTATAGGTGCAAGCATAGCCATGGCTGTCTCAGGCTTTGTAGGAGCTTTTATAACTGAGAGAGCTGAGAGGTTAAGGGAGATCAAGGAGCTTGAAAGAAGCCTTTTTACAAGTCTCGATAAATCTGTGTTAAAGCAGGCGGTTAACATGATTACGCTTTTAGCAGCGGTCATTGATGCAATCGCCCCTCTACTATTTGCTCTTATCTCAATCACCCCGTTCGTACTGTCCATGTGGTCTTTACTGCCCGTTGAAATAGCCTTCTATTCATCATTAACTATTATATGCCTGCTGCTATTCTCACTAGGAGCACTATTAGCAAGAATTTCGGATGAGAACCTACTAAAATACGGCTTATACATGCTCACCTCGGGATTAGCTGTATCAATTTTAGGGCTACTCTTGGGGGGAGTTCTTTAAACATGCACGTTATAGCCTGAGGGAGTAAGGCTATGGGTGAAAAACAGAAAGTTGTAATAACAAAGTTGGTTATTGACGCGTTAAAACCCCGAGAGCTCTCTATAATTGATCTCGCTGCAATTCTATGCTCCATTGACAAAGTCGAGCAAGTAAGCATTTCGGTAAGAGAGGTTGATGTAAAAACGGAAACTATTAGAATTACGGTCCAGGGTAATGACCTAGAATACCCTATTATTAGCGATGTCTTGGTAGAGAGCGGGATAGCAATAAGGAGTATAGACGAGGTTAGCGCGGAGAAACCTTAAGTTCTTCTGCAAGCTCAAATAAACTTTTCTTAGGTTCTTCTAATGCTTTTTTGATTAACAGGGATAAGTTCTTAATTGGGATCCTAACCTGTTTCCATGTATCTCTATCTCGTACGGTGACGGTATCATCGCTAAGTGTCTGTCTATCTATTGTTATGGCGAAGGGTACGCCGATCTCATCTAACTGAGCGTACCGCTTACCTATACTTCCTTCACTATCCATAACGACTGTTACTCCAAGGTCCTTGAGCTTCAGATAGATATTAGTTGCTTTGCTAATGAGCTCCGGAGCACTAACTATGGGCAATACGCCTACCTTTATAGGCGCTAATTCGCGTGGAAGCCTTAGAACTATTCTCCCCTTCTTCTCTGAATAAGCATACTCTAAGGTCACGTAGAAGAGTCTTTCTGCACCGAATGAGGGCTCAGCTACATGTGGGAAGAATTTCTCATATTCGACCTCCTCCCTTTTCTCCACAATCTCAAAGAATCTTTTCTCTACCTTTATGTGTTCTTCGTTAAGCCCTACAGCGACATAACCTTTCTCCTTTAACTGTTTTACCAAGTTTTCTTCCCCGCGAGCTATCAATTTCATTAGCTCTTTTAATACCTCCTTGCCGTATTCCCGTAAAATCTCCTTAGCTAACGGGCGCACTTCGACTTTTTCCAAGTAGACGGGTTTCGGAAGCCTTCTCTGCGCCCTTAAATCCTTTCCGCTATATTCTGTATGTCTTCTGAGGTCATAGTCAGTCCTGTAAGCGTGCCCTGAGACCTCAATCCACCCCCATCTTTCGACGTAAACTACTTGATCATAAGTTTGAGCAGCGTAGTGAGCCCGCTCTTCAGGCAACTTCGCGACGAACATCTGTTTCTCTTCGCGCACTCCCAGTTCCTGGAGAAAAATCTTTGCTAACGCCATAAAATACGCGTTCCATTCATTCAAAATGTATTTCTTCTTCAAGGCCTCTTCAATGGTAACACTCCTAGGGATCTCAACCCCTTTTGCGACGTCTTCCTCTGTTAGAACGTTAATTGTCTCATCCTTAACTTGTTGTACTAGGTCACAAGAAGGTTTTTTAGGATCATAGAATAGCTCTAGTTCCATTATTGTGAATTCCCTTAGCCGAATGGGCCCCTGTCTCGGCGAAATCTCGTTTCGCATCACCTTTCCGATCTGCGCTATTCCTAAGGGTAGTTTTCTGCGCATTATTTGGTAAATTCTATTAAAGTTAACGAACATGCCCTGAGCGGTCTCCGGTCTCGCAAAGCCTACGTTTTCGCTGTAGGGGCCAATGTTTGTTTTAAAGAGGAGGTTAAATTTTCTAACCTCATCCAATTCTCCTCCGCACTCGGGGCACTTAACGTCATACTTCCGTATTAGTTCGGTGAGTTGGAGCTCACTTAATTTCTCGAGACCGGCTTCTCCAGTTTTTTCCTCAATAAGGTGATCGGCTCGGAACTTTCTCCTACAAGAGAGACATTCGACAATATAATCTGTAAAGTGTTCCAAATGTCCTGAAGCTAAGAAGACTTTTTCTGGAGCTATTATAGGGCTTTCTATCTCAATTATGAAGTCCTGATGGGGGAGTATGAATACTTTCCTCCACTTTTCGACAATATTGTTCTTCAAAAGTACTCCAAGCGGGCCGAGGGTTATGAAGCCGCCTACACCACCGTAGATCTCATAAGAGTACCAGAAGAATCCCCGTCTTTTGCTTAATTTAATTATTTTCTCAAACTTATCTTCCCTTGAGGCCAAGTCCTTAACCTCCTTTACTTCTCCCCCCACCGTGAAAGCTTACAAAATTATATAGTTATCTCCTTTAAACTTTTTGAGCGGAGGATCTTTCATGGGACATAGCCTGTACTTGCACGGTCATGAAGTAGTTTTTGGAGGGAGGGTTAAAGGTCCCGGAACAAGAATTTTTAAGCTTATAGGAATACCTCTTGAAATGACTGTAAGCTACAAGCGCGGTACATGCCTTGCTCCTCTAAAGATTAGAGAAGCGTCGCTGAGCATCGAAAGTTTTTCGTTAAGGCATAGGGTTGACTTCGACGGATTGGGAGTTCAAGACCTAGGTGACATAGAGACAGTGCCAGGCGATCTCCAGAAAACGCTAAATAGGGTAAATGATGTGCTCGCAGAGATCGTGGAGAAAGGGGATATTCTATTGCTTGTAGGGGGAGAGCACACAATAACTTATGCGGGGATAAAATTCTTGTCCGAATTGTACCCTGAGACCGATTTAATAATGATAATCTTCGACGCTCACTTAGACATGAGGGATGAATTTCCTCTTGGCGTGAAAATGTCTCATGCTACAGTCATGCGACGAGTGTTAGAATCGATGCCAGCGACGCTTATTTTCCTCGGTACTCGGGCTGTTGCCAAAGAAGAGGTAGAATATGCTGAGAGCCGAGAGAATGTGTTTTTCTTTGAGCCTGAGAGGATGGAGGAAGGGCTGAGCTTTATTAAATCTACTCTAAGCAAAGGGGGTCAATACGCGATTTACGTCTCAATAGATCTAGACGTCTTTGATCCTTCAATAGCACCGGGAGTGGGAAACCCTGAGCCAGGAGGCTTGTCTCTTGAAGCTTTTTGGAAGGCACTGAATGCTATAATAGAGTCTCCTGACGTAAAAGCCTTAGATATTACGGAATGTACCCCTCTATTTGATGTTAACGATATAACATCCATACTTGCCGCAAAAATAATCTATGAGTTTGTATGTGGATACTGGGCATACCATTTTTCTAAATAGCTTTAATGGACTTAGCTATAGGAGGCCGCGTTTTTGCTGCAATCCTAGAAGCGCAATAGGGACATCTCATAACGCCGGGGATAAGCACTATATCGTTTTGGTCGAATGTTTTTCGACACTTTAAGCATATATAGGGTTTCCATTCCTTTGCCATGGGCAACTCCAGTCCTTTATCAATCATGGTCTTATTTAATAACATTTCCCTGATCAATTTCTAGGAGTGGCCCTTGTAGATGGAAAATTATATAAACTCTATATTAAGAGTATTGATTGCAACCTCAAAGATAGAAGAGTGACGGGGGTAATGAGCGAGATATCTAAAATCTTAGGATTACCAAAAGAACTCCTATCGGAAGAAGAGTTATGGAAGGAGCAAGCTATAATCAGAGTAAGACTAGAGAGGCGTAAGAGGCGCAAAGAAGTAACCATAATTGAAGGCATAGACGCAAAAAGCGTAAACTTAAAAGAGATCGCTACGAAGCTAAAATCTAAACTAGCTTGCGGAGGAACGGTAAAAGAAAGCAGGATAGAACTCCAAGGCGATCATAGGGAGAGAGTTAAAGAGCTGTTAATAGAGTTAGGCTTTTCACCCGATAACATCTTCGTGGACTGAAACTGAAATAGGAACGCAGAGGTAGTAAAACCAGCGCTAAGTCTTCCATTTTATGACTATAAGTTATAGAGTTCTTTAAGTCTTCTAACCCCACCTATATCCTCTATAACCTTCACAACTTCTGGGTGGAGGTACTCGCGCCAGTCTTCATCTAACGCTATCTTTCTCCTTATCTTTGTACCCTCATATTTCTCTCTATTGAAGAACGGTATTTTCTCCACCGGTATTCCCTTTTCCAGGAATAAAAGGGATGTTAAGGGGTCATTTGTATAAACTCTGTTGAACTTAGGACACCAAGCTAGGACCTGCGAAACCCATACTGAGTGAACATTATTTGTGTCGGGTACTGTGCATATCATACATCTATCAAACAGGTTCTCATACCTGAGCACTCTCCAGATCATTTCCACACGCTCACCCACCGTGAAAGGATTTCGGAGGCTATGCGAGTATTGAGCGCTACCTATGCAAATTATGACTTCGTCTTCTCTTTCTAAAATCCACCTTAAAGCCTTAAGATGGCCTAGGTGAAATGGTTGGAACCTGCCTACAAATAGACCTCTACCCATATTCACCTACCCTCTAAGACGTTGATGAGTGCTAACAATGTTTTCACTACTTCCATTAGCGAGCTAACTGATATATAAGAACTTAAATCTAGGGGCGTGTTTGCAAAGTACGAGGGTGCTTCAGTTAAATACAAGATGTTCTCAGTCGAAAAGCGCTTAGAATACCATGGCTTTTTCTCGCTTATGAGCACATAGTAACCAGTGGACTGAAGAATACTAATGATCTTCACTTGCTCCTTCTTGAATCCCTGTATAACGGCTATTCGCCTACCATATAGACTTCCTACTCTATCTACGATAATTACTCCTTGATAGTTCACGTCCTTAAGCACGTCCTCTAGTATCATTCCATTCTTCCTCATCTTAATAGGGAGGAACAGGAATAGGTACGTGTTTAAAAGTGTTCGAAAGTTGAGTATTCGAGCCACTTCCAGTAAAACTGTCGTGCCACTAGCGTTTTCGTGAGCCCCTGGAGAGTACAGCATCGAGTCGTAATGTGCAAAAAGCAGGTATGTTTTATCTCCTCTTCCCTGCAGAGTATAGGAAATGCCCTTTGCTTCAGAAACCGTGCTTCCCCCCTCTACGCCAAGGAGAAGGGAGTCTCTAGAGCGAATTAATTCTAGACCTTCTTCAAGAGATATAGCGACTGCAGGAAGTGTTACGTTCTCTTTAACAATGCTCTCTTTAATGAGGTTCCCAGGCACTTTTGTGATAAAGACAGTTCCTAGGGCACGATTTTTCTCAAGTCTTCGTAAAATGTTATTCCTATAGCAGTACGATGTCAGCACTAGGGCTATCTTATTCTCGATTTCCCTCGGTATAGGCTCCTTTTCAGGGTATCTGACAAAAACAGTCTTACCGGCAACATTACCATTTCCTGAGAAAGCGAGAGGCAAGTGTATGATTTCACGTCCAGTCTTCTCTGAGTATAGCTGCGAGAAGGAACAGAACCAGTACTGGGTTTTCCAAGAAAAGTTTCTAGTTTCCCCTGCTTTTAAGTAATCTCTAAGGAGTGACTCTATAAAGCTCGCCGCCTTTAAAGCCTCAGAGGATCCAGGTGCTCTATGACTGTACTTTGTAAGCTCTTCGAGTATTTTCTTTAGATTATACGAGGAAACATTCACATCGGTATTCAGGGGTCTTTCTCTCTTCCCCACAGCGATCAGCTCATGGATAGTATTGAGCTAGGTTAATCTTATACATTAGTTCAACGGGATATACTGATATGATGGTAGGTCAGGATAATAGAGATCTTGAGGGGAGGCTAGAAGAGGTTCTCAGAACTTCTATAGAGAAGTATGGGAAAGCATTGCCTTTAAAGAAAATATCACTAAAAAATGCTTTAGAGGCTAAAGCCCCCTACTATGTATCAGTTAGTGGGGAGAGAATATACCTTGACAAGCAGGCCGTGGAGAAGGCAGCAGGTCTTGTGACCTCAGAGGAGGCTGAAAATATACTATTACCCCTAGTCATAAAATTCTCTAAAGACGGAGTTTATTACTTTGAAGGAAACGATTGTGAGGCGAGCTTACTTAAAAGAGCTTTGGGCGAGTTAAACCTACTTGAGAACCGTTGCAAGGGTTCAACGAGAATAGTATTCACACAACGTAGATTGTTGAAAATTATGAGAAGGCTTGGAGGTCTAATTCTCTTCGCTCCTGGCTAAGGTAGGAACCCCATATTATATATTGAACTACATTTTAGATGGAGCATAAGTGGTGGTAACGTACCTAACTATTTCATCGAAGAATTCTCTTAACACTTCTTGATAGCTTATCCTTCCTTCCTCTATCTCCTTCATACGGGCCTCGACTACACGAGTTCTATTCTCTGAAACCAGGTTCTTGTAACGTTCTATGAGGTAATTATAGACGCTGATCCCTCTCTGTGTGGGAATTAGCTTCTTACGCTTCGATTCAATGACGTATCTCCTCTCTAGGAGCGTTCTTATTATTTTGGCATATGTGGAAGGTCTGCCTATACCTCTTTCTTTCATAAGTTTAATGAGATCGGCTTGCGTGTATAGAGGAACTGTAGCTATCCTTCTTGTCTGAACATTAATTATATCGTACTCCCTTTCCTCGAACTTAGGCATCAAGTCGATGTACTGGTATATCACCATGAAGCCTTTCTTTACAATTTCGGTATATCCCTTCACTTCCTTGGAGTACTCGCCTATTTGTATCAAGTATTTTTCATGGAGCGCCTCACCCGGTATCATCTGGCTCGCCATAAACCTTCTAAAGATTAAGTCGTATAACATAAAGTGTCTTCGTGTAAGAGGTCTTATGACCCTAATGATCCCTTCTCGTATCATAGACATTAGTTGGTTGGAGTCTATAGGTCTGGTGGGTCTAATACATTCATGAGCCCCCTCTTTCATCCACTCGCGAGGAACGAACATATCTTCGCTAAACTTATCAACAATGTATTCTCTTGCAATATTCCTGCCTGCTGGAGAGACTCGAGTACTATCAGTCCTGTGATAAGTTATTAAACCGAGCTCGAATAGATCCTGAGCTATTCTCATAACTCCGTCTACGCCTATTCTTAAAACGCGTACAGCTTCCCTTAACATAGTGTCTGTGGAGAAGGGAGGTGGTGGGTTTAAGGTGACTATTTCCGAGGAGATCCTTTTAACGACAGCTTTCTGAGATCTAAGCTCGTAGGCCACCTCGCGCGACTTTCTACCTTTAACCTCGATGTTGTCGAGCGTTACTACATAGCCGTTAGAGAGAGTTACGAAGAATACGGTCCTTCTGCTCTTTAGGTGCTCATAGTACCTCTCAATGATCCACCCTAAAAGGGGTGTTTGTACGCGACCAGCTGAAAGGGTTCGCTGGCCAAACGCATCCCAGAGTTTCTTACTTAACTCAAAACCTATCCATCTATCTTCAATGCGGCGGACTAGCTGTGCTTCTACGAGTCTGTTGTCCAAGTCTCTAAGGGTTTTCATAGCCTGAGTTATCGCGCGTTTAGTGACTTCATGGAATTCCATTCTCTTAACTTTCCCGCTATACGGGTATATCGTGATCGCTATATCCCATCCTATTTTCTCTCCTTCAGTGTCGGGGTCAGTTCCTATAAGGACTAGATCTACTTCTCGAGCAAGCTCCCGTATAGTATCTATTATGGACTTGCTGTCAACTACATTCGTAGAACCACAATTTGGACAAGTCCCGTCCTGAATCTCATCCGTAAATTGTTCACCGCATTCAAGACATCTCTTAAGCGTAGTGTATATGGGAATAAAGTAGTTGCCTGATACCTTAACTCCGTGAAAGCCCTCACGAGTGACGAGGTCATACACGTGTCCTCCACTTGCAATGATGTTTAATAGATAATCTCCTGTACCCACTTCGTACACAGGGTACTTGCCTATTTTCCTCACTGTAGGCTTGCCGAAGAAGTTAGATATGGTACGAGCCTTATTCGGGGATTCCACTATCAAGAGGGCTGTGCGTAGTGGCTCTATTCCAGCTTCCTTTATTTCCCCTCTCAGAACCTTGCGTATCTTTTCTCGATCCCTATTTACCTCCTCAATTACCTCCTCCACTACTTTCTCGTTCCAGGGTTGCCACTCTACGTCCTCGCTGTACCACTTGGTCTGTCTAATGAGCCCGTTAATCAACTTCTTATCATCCACTATTACAACCGATAGACCTTTAGAGATCCCGCCAGCGTACATTCTTGAAGTCCTACCAGACGCCTGAAGATATGTCATAGCATCCGGTACGAGAATGTACAATCGCCCGTTTTCCCGAATTACTGAGACATTGGGGAGTTTTTCTATTTCCTTGATAACATCCTCTCTTGCAAGGAGGTTCTTCAGAAAGTTAGCTACTTCTATTATTCTTTCTTGTATTCGGCCTAAAGAGCCGCTAAGAGTTTCCCCTTCCTTCAAAGCCTCCATAAGTCTCAGAAGCTTGGCTTTATCGAGTTCTGTTAGTACTCGACGTATGAAAACAATGTATTTTTCTGCTAGGTCTAAATCATTGCCCTTAAGCGTATCTCTAATGTTTATCAGTAGCTGTAGAACCCTTATGGGATTTGGTTCACTTATTTCTAATGCGAATTTGAAGCGGGGAACCCCCGCGAAAACTGCGTAACGAATGATTTCCGGATAATCAAGTCCTCTCACAAGCAAACCGTAGTATATCGCTATACCGACCAGCACATCAAGCCGTCCTTCGAGGAATTCTTGGAGGGGTTCCTTTTCTCTTGCATGGATAAGACCAGCTGCTATACCTCTCTCATTTAAAATTTTCGTTAAATATTCGGCGTATTCTACTCCTTTATCAACAGGTACGAATACAAGTCCTCCTTTACCGAGTTTTGAAACTATTTTAACAACAGCATCTTCAAGGCTTTCCTCACGAGGCTCATAGTACATGTCAGCAATATTCCTCAAGAACTCTGCTCTGGATCCTACTTCGAATCCTAGCAGCTCTCTGAAAAGCTTCACTCGTATTCCTCGCACCTTTCCTGTGGCCGTGGATACTATTAGAAGACCCGTATTATTGTTCGAGAGAAAGGCCTTTATTTTGTCCTCAAGTTCCTTCCTTTCGTTTAAAATCTCCGAGGGAATCTCGAGTTTTCGCGAAATATAGTAAGCCATGCTCCTTTTAATGTAGATTAACCTTAACGCCGCATTTACAACGTCTTCCGGAAATCCTAGTAATACTAGTACTCTGTCAATGTTTTTTGATGATTTTAACAGTGCATCAACATCGTCAACGAAAATGAAGTCAAAGTTAAAATTCTTTATTTTATCATAATTGCGGGCAAGAAACTGTGAGGTAGTTATGAGAATATTGAATTCTCCTTTTTCCAAAGCCTCCCCGAAGTCCTTTCTCGCAGATCCTCGAGTACCCGAGTAACCCAGGATCTTAACGTTCAACCCTAACTTTTCTGAAAATTTCTGTAGTTTCTTATGAACTTGGCTTACGAGGAGTGTTGTGGGCAATATTATGTAGCTCCTCCCTCCCCTGCTAGCTATGTAGAGGGCAGCCATTATGCCGAACACAGTTTTACCAACACCTGTAGGTGCTAAAATGGCGAAGCTTTTCCCTTGAATAAGCCGTTTAGCCCATGTCCTTTGTGCGCTCCACATGTTGCTTCCAAGGACTTTTCGAAACATGAGATTGATCTCGCTTATGCGCTCATCGAGTTCGACTACTTGTCTGTAGTTCTTCAAAAGCCCTCCGCTTTCTAACTCTTTTAACAAGTATTTTTTATATTCTAGAGGATCCATCGAGGACATTTTACTATAGAGTTCCTTATTCGAAACCGGCAAGCATTTTTCACAAGGTGCCATTAATAGGAGGCGTGTATCGTCTATCTCTCCTCCGCAGTTGGGACATAGTTCCTTGAATAGAGCATGTCTCTCTGTCATCTCGTAAACCCCTACTTAAACCCTCACGGAAAACACTTAAAAACTTTTATGGGGATGGGGTTATCATAACATTACTTAAATGTCTTACGTTTTCTCGCTGATAAGGCACGAAAACATTTTCAAGCAACTTGAAGTAACGAGGATTAAAAAGGATCCTGCGCTTTATAACTCTAGGGAGAGAGATGAGGAGAAAGGCTAAGGAGAAGGAGAGTAAAGAAGGATCATTACTCGATTTCATAGGTCCTAAGGTGAGTGAAGAGGGGAGGGAGAGTGTACCAAGCAGGGAGGTTACTGAAGTAAGTAGAAAAGTAGAGCCACCTGCAGTTGAGGCTCAGGTATTGGAGAAAATATCTCAATATTTGTGTACTAAAGGGGAGGTAACCAAAACGTCGCTATATAGGTGGAGTAAACAGGAGGGAATAAAACCGGTGGATCTCTACCGGACATTAGTGCTTTTAGAAAAAGAGGGGCGTTTAAAAAAGGCATTTGATGCTGATAGAGGAGAGATCGTCTACCAGTATCTGGCTTAATACTGTTCTCCTTTTTCATAGCTTTATGTATTGGGTGGTATTTTCTGTATTTGCTATGGGGTGGGTCTCCACTAGCTGCCTAATGGAATACCCCTTATGTAATCGAAACCAATAGGGTTCATAAGCCTCACTATCCACAGGCTTCAAGCACAACAATAAAGCATTCCACCCCCAGAAAACATAAACCTAAACACAACACATAATACCCTTAAAAGAGCCCAAAAAGATACAAAAATAGTTTGACACAATTATATGATTTCACCCTAACTTAGAAGACAATAACTAACTCTTAGTGTTTAATAGAATAGAGTTACTAGAACTTCTATCTTAAAGTTCCCTAATATTTAAAAGCGGATAGCGAGTGTAACATGCACTTGCTAACTTCAGTTTTAAGCATTAGCGTCAGTAGCCTATTTTCTAAGCGTCGTTTCAAGAGACTCAGCGCCTTACGATCAACGGTGAACTTGATGTTGGGGGGATACTTCATATCATAGAGTATTAACCCTTCGGCTGGAACAGGTTTTAACTGAAGGCGCCGCTTTCCCTTCAAGGCAAGTTCCACGTCCGAGGGTTTCAAGAGCCGTTGTCCCACCCCTATTAAGGCACTAGTTATCCTTAGAATCATTCTCCTGCCAAAGGAGGGGCCTATAAAGTCTAAATAGTACACATTTGAGAACCGTTTTGTTACTTTTATGGAATCTATCCTCCTAATAACCTCTTTCTTATCTGCTGAGAATGATCTGAAATCATGAACTCCTAGAAAGAGTCCACTAACTTCTCGCATTGCATTGAGGTCTAAGCTGCTCTGTGATACGAGAACATAGCGGTAATGTCTTAGTAGAGCTTCTCTGCGGGCGTTAAAGTTATCCTTCACAGAAGCTAAGGCCCATACAATGATATCTGGGGGGAGTAGAGAATTTATGTGCATTAGAATAGGAGGCTTACTTGAATTAAAAGCTACCACTTGGGAGAGAGCATTTACACCGCGATCTGTTCTTGAGGCGTAGTTTATTCTAGCACTTTTTCTGTTCTTAATGTATTCTCCTTCAATTAAAGCCCTTACAAGCTCACCTTCTACAGTCCTAGCGTTAGGCTGTATAGAAAAGCCATGGTATTTCTCCCCTAAGTAAAAGACTTTTATTGCGTAGCGAGGCATTGCGAGAACCTAATCAGAATCTGTATGGTAGAATTAGTAAGACGTAAAGTTAAGCAGGAGGTCTTCTAGAATGTTGGTAGCTGATATACTTAATTATCTCAAAGTACAATATGCGTCGCCAACCCAAGTTCTCCAACCGTCTAGATAAAACTCTCAATGTGCCTCTATTGAGAGACACTAGAAGTACGGCTCTTAGAATGCCAGTATTAGTTGCGTCGTAGTAGAACCTGACGTAGAGTTTCCTAGACTTATAGTAGCATATGCCTGAAACATACACGCATGTTTTAATGAAAGGTGGTAAGAGGCTTTGGGCTTCATCTAAAATGCTCTCAATGACATGATGTTTCCTATACAGGCTGGAATTTAAGTACTTAGAGAGCCTCAAACCTGAGTTCTTCATGTCCATAAAGGCTAGATTAGCATCTTTCTCGACCTCAAAGGCGCATACTCCCCGCACCCTTCTCATATTCACCACTGTTGACACAACATCTAAACCTAATTTAAGCCATAACTTCCTTAAAATTATTACATTTCTGATCTCTGCAAGATTTTTCCAAGACCACTTTCAAGAGTTCGATTAAATATCCCTCCTCTCTAGGAACTCCCTTAAACGCCAGTTCTCTCTCAACATACACTTCGGGTAGGTAGTCTCCAGAAAGGTCCTCCTCTAGATGGACTTTTATGTAGTACTCTTCTTCAAGTAGGTCTTTGACCTCCAGTAACCAACTCAATATTGTAGAATGCCAGTAACCTCCGTCGCCTCTTATGGTAATCCTAACGTCTCTCATGGAGCGGCCCCTATGATAACATCATAGATTCCATGAGGCTTTTAAGAACTCATCGAAGATTCTCCTATATTTGAGTCTTCATTTATCTTAGAAGGACTATTTAGGAGCTATGAGAGCTTGATGATGTTTAAAATAATGCGGGGGGCGGGATTCGAACCCGCGCAGGCCTACGCCACGGGATATCTTATCTAGCCCTCCCTTGGCAGGGAGATCTTAAGTCCCGCCCCTTTGTCCTGGCTCGGGCACCCCCGCGTCCATAAAAACTAATAGTACAACATGATTTAAGCTTAACGTCAATTCCAGCGATCATAACTACTGCTAAAAATGCTTATATACAAGAAAAGAATTCCAAATAAATGGAGCCCGGGTAGCTCAGCCTGGGAGAGCATCCGGCTGAAGACCGGAGGGTCGTGGGTTCAAATCCCACCCCGGGCATGTTATTCTGCTTACAGTTTTCTCACTAATAGGAGCTGGCTTCAACCGCGATGTAGTGTATAGTGAGGAGAACGAGCTAGATCCTTTACAACGCGGATAGATCTGAAAGAATATAAAACGGTGACAGAAAAATCTAAAGATGTTCGAGAACCGCTAGATTTACCACTCAGGAGTCCATTCGTAGTCGAATTTTGGACGCTTTATAGCGGTTTCTCTAGCGCGCTTATAAGCGAGTTCTTCTTCAAGTTGCTGGAGTCGCTCAAGCATTATTTTACGCTCAATGCTAGCGACAAGATACCTTGTATTAACAACTACGTCGGGGTTCACGCTAACGCTGTCAATGCCTTGACGCACCAGGAACTCGGTAAACTCGGGGTACACTGAAGGTGCTTGTCCACATATGCTTACAGTCCTATAGCCGTAGGGGCTGTTATGAGCGGTCTTGATTAGGTGGGCTATGGCTCGTCTAACAGCAGGATCCCGTTCGTCGAAGTATCGCTTATCTATCTTCGGTAGAATTGCGGAGTCGCGGTCAGTACCGAGGGTTAGCTGTGTTAGATCGTTGCTACCTATTGAGAATCCATCAAAGTACTTCGAGAACTTATCCGCTAGGAATATCACGCTGGGGACTTCGGCCATTGCCCATATCTTGAAGTCTCTTCCTGAACGTAATCCTTCCTCCTTGAGTAATTCAATGAACTTCTCGGCTTCCCAAAGAGTCCTTACGAAGGGTGCCATTACCCAAACGTTGGTTAGCCCGTACTCTTCTCTCACTTTTATGATTGCCCTTGCTTCGAGTCTAAAGGCCTCCTCATACTGTGGGCTTATGTACCTTGATACTCCTCTCCATCCTAGCATTGGGTTGGCTTCTTCCGGCTCGTACTTTTCTCCTCCCTTTAATCCTCTGTACTCATTTGTCTTAAAGTCGCTAAACCTTACTACTACTGGTCTTGGATAGATTTCTCTTGCCACCATCGCTATACCTTCAGCCATTCTCTCAATAAACACGCGTTCCCTCTTGGTTTCAATTAAGTAGAGCGGGTGTTCACCTATGTAACTCGCCATTATGAACTCTACTCTCATTAATCCAATGCCGTCAAAGGGTAGGTTCTTGTAGTCCTTGATCTTCTCTGGTACTCCTAGGTTCATGTAGATTTTAGTAGCTGTGGGTTGCTTAATTATCATCTCTATTCCTTCGAGTGTTGGTGCAACTTTCTCCTCCACTTTTTCCTCTATTAAGGTTGCTACCTTACCTTCATACACAACTCCTCTGCTGGCATCTACTGTATAGTCTTTCCCTGTTTGCATGTTCTTGGTAGCCTCTCTAGTTCCTACTATACATGGTATTCCAAGTTCTCTGCTCACTATTGCAGCGTGCGCGGTCATGCCTCCTTCGTCAGTTACAATTGCGGATGCTATCTTCATGTAAGGCACCCAATCTGGGTCAGTCATTTTCGTTACGAGAATGTCCCCCTTCTGCATTAGTTTTCTAGCATCTTCTACCGTGAAGCATACCTTTGCCTTTCCATAAGCTACTCCAGGACTAGCTGCAAGTCCTCTTACAACTATTTTTGCCTCCCCCAGCTCCACTTCAGCTGCCTTAGCCTCAGCTTTCGCTTTTTCTTTCCTTACGCTCCAGACGGTTTCGGGTCTTGCTTGCACTATGAAAACGCTCTCAGGGAACGGTAAGTCTTTATCCACAGCGTATTCGATGTCCATAGGCCTTCCATAGTGTTTCTCTATTTTTACTGCTAGCTCTGCTAATCTCCTGACTTCCTCGCGTGTGAGACAAGGAATATTCCTTCTCTCTGGAGGTACTTCAGCATGTATCGTCTTACCAGTCCTCGGGTCTCTTATGTACTCGACAGTCTTCTCAACTATTCTCTCATCGATTATTTCAAGTGTATTTTTATCAACTACCCATTCGTCGGGCGTTACTGCTCCGCTTACTACTGCTTCTCCAAGACCCCAGTTTCCTTCTATCACTATTTTATCCTCTTCGCCCGTTACGGGATGTATTGTAAATATCACTCCAGCAGCTTTGGCGTTAACCATCTTTTGAACTGCTACGCTTATCAGAACCTTCTCATGCTTAAACCCATGCTGCTCCCTGTAGAATATGGCTCTTGGTGTGAATAGGCTCGACCAACATTTCTGTACTCTATATACTACCTCATCTTCGCCCTTTACGTTAAGGAAGGTTTCCTGTTGCCCTGCAAAGCTTGCATCAGGTAGGTCCTCTGCCGTTGCGCTTGATCTAACTGCCACATATTCTTCTGCTTTGCCTACTCTCTTTGAAAGGTCTCTATAGGCTTTCCTTATCTCCTCCTCAATGTCCTTTGGCATAGGCGTTCTTTCTATCAGTTCTCGGATTTTCCTACTAGCCTCCTGATATTCCTCAGGCCTGGCCTCCCTTATCGTCTCGCGAATTATCTCGTATATTTTATCTTTAATGCCCGTTTCCTCTATGAATCGTTTATAAGCATACGCTGTTACAGCGAATCCTGGGGGCACGGGTATTCCTGCTCTAAGCATCTCGCCTAAGTTAGCGTTCTTTCCCCCCACTATCGGGACATCATCTTTTGTTAGCTCCTCAAACCAGAGGATTATCTTCGTGAACTTGTCCTCAGACATTCTGTATCGCCCATGCATCTAAAACAGGGTTTCTATTTAAGCGTTGCTAAACTCGAAAAGCATTAGACGGTTTTTCAGAAACATTTTCTCTTCTCAAGATCTTCGAGATATTAGCTCTCAACCTTTTTGAAATATTTTAATTATGTGTGTTACATGGATAGTTTTAAACGTTAGGCTTTTAAATTCCTTTTTAGTCAAAACACTGAGTTCAATTAGGTGCTTATCATGTCACTGAGTGAAAAGTATCTGCCTTGGATCATGCACGCGCGGGGAAGGGTTTTGTACGAGTTCTATTTTACGGTTGCTAACAGACCTGGTGAGCTTAGAAGGGTCCTTGAGGTTTTCTCGAGATATAGCGTTAATCTCCTAAGTCTCAGCGCCTATGCCTTTCCAGAGGAAGAAAGGGCTCCAGTCTTCGCTTTTGCTGATTTGACAGGCTTAGATATTGATGTTGAAAAAATTAAACGAGATTTAGAGTTTGTTACGGGTGAAGAGGTTTACTTTAAGGCTTCTCCTGCAAAGGGTTTTATGATGGAGGAGTTTGGTTTCCCCCTCTATACTTTTCCGGGAGTTCGTTCGATGATTCTATTAGAAAGTGACTTTAAAGAGATGCTCAGGGGACTTTACGAAAAGTTCAGTGATGCAGCTGGAGTGTACTTGTATTATATGGCTTTCTCAGGCGGCAAGTACATTGCCAAATATATGTCTGAGAAGCTGGGGCTTAGGGGTTGGGATCTTTTGGTAGAAGTTCTAAAATATTACCAGGCTAGTGGTTGGGCTCGTGTTGAACTAGTTGAATGCAATCCGGAGGCGTTTAGAGTTGTATTGAGAATGTATGACTCCGTTGAATGTTCTACCTTTCGAGGAGCTTATAAACCTATGAGTCATTTCATTAGAGGTCATTTAAGCGGCCTTCTCTCGGGGCTCTTGGGCACTGATGTTAGGTTTATTGAGACCAAGTGCGTTGCCGCTGGGGATCCATATTGTGAATTCTTTATGGAAAAGTTGTAAGCCCTTGCAGATGTTTCTGAGTTTTTTGTTTATTAAGCAATTTCTCATTTTAGTTTGTAAACAGTACTATTAGTGTTTTAACCGGTTTCTCTCAGATAATGACATCTATGGTATTAGTTTTGCTTTTGAATAGTAAGGTTTATATCTGTAATGCTCCTTTACTTTTTCAAAGCTCCTTCCAGGCTCCCTGTCAGGGTGTTTCCATGGGAAAAGAGCATCACTGGAGGAATCTACTCAAAGTCCTCCTGGAGGAGCACGGCTTTAGCGTGGAATTCAACGGTATTTTGAGAGGCTTTAGCGGCGTCGATCATACATTTGACCTTATTGCATCAAAAAGGAAGGAGCTACTATGTTTCGACCTGGCGAATCCCGACGTTTTTTCTTTCCTAAGGTGCTTTAGCAAGGCCATAGACGTAAGAAATGCCCGAATATTTATCCTAGTGAACGAGTGTAATCGAAGAATGGTCCCAGAGGGAATTGTTGAGCTTGAACACTTAAAACTAATAGTCTTTAAGGATCTTGAAGATCTTGTAGATAAGATCAGGCCTCTTATAACAGGAAGTACTCGATAGAATTCTGTCTCCTACATCCTCACTTTAATAATTGAAAAATATTACTCTCTCGTCGTAATTAATGGTTCAAGTGTCCGGGTTTAGCAGAAGTTTTATAGGCTTAATATGCTTCAAGAACTTCCATGAAGAAACCTAGCACTAAACCAAAACAGGTCATTCTCGCCTGTTTTGATTCCCTTCATGCGGCTTGGGTTAGGAAGCTTGTAAGGCAGGGATATCTGCCAACGTTCAGATACTTGATGGATCATGGCTTTGTCTCAGACGTTATCCCTACAGTCCCGGCACAGACTGCGAGCGGCTGGGTTTCAGTGGCCACTGGAGCTACACCATCCACGCATGGCATTACTGGCTTTAGCGTTAGATTAAGGAAGGATCCTTTGTATATGCGCCGTGACGGCTTTGATTCTAGGTATTGTCGAGCCGAAACTCTTTGGGAGGTGGCCGAAAAAGCTGGTAAGAAAGTGATATTACTTAAGTACCCGGGTAGTTGGCCTCCTAAGATAAAGGAGGGGATTCAAGTAGACGGGCAGGCTGGCTACGCGGGAAGGGTATGCCAGTTTGCTATAGCCCCTCCTCACTGTTTTTCTACCGAGAACTTTAAAAAGCATTTGGAAGCTCCCGGTGATGCTAAAAATTTAACAGTCGTTAAACTTGAGGAGGCTTCAGGCTGGAGAAGCCTGCCTACCTGTTCCAAAAAGCCTCTGGAGACAGTCCTCAGTATTAGGAATTTGAAGGGGGAGAAAGTTAAAGACTACTACCTGTTAGTTTATGGCGACGATAGATACGATACTGTAGCCGTTTGTAAGGAAAGGACTTTCTCATCGAGGCTTACTGAGCTTAAAGTTGGAGAATGGAGCGACTGGATGATCGATGAGTTCTCTGCGGAGGGAAAGAGCGTGGAAGGAGCTACAAAATTCAAGCTCCTGCACCTATCGCCTGATGCCGTAGAACTTAGGCTTTACATGCATCAGATACATCGTACGGATGGATTTACTGTTCCAGAGAGAATGGCACGCGAATTGTTAGAGAATGTAGGACCCTATTTCGAGTATACTGGTCCTAGGGAACTTTGGTATGGCTGGTTCGATCTTGAAACACAGTTGGAGATCTACCAACAACACACTGAGTGGATACTACGTGCCATAGAATACCTTTCAGCGAAGTATCCCTGGGATGTATTCGTATTCCAATGGCATCCCATAGACTATATGTTGCATATTGTGTGGTCTTCAATAGATGAAAGCCACCCGCTTCACAATCCTAAGAAGAAGGAGAGGTCGTGGAGGCTATTCGTGGAGACTTTCAGGCTAGCTGATAGAATCTTGAGCAGGGTCTTAGAGCTCATGGGTAAGGATACCTTGCTAGTGGTTATAGGGGATCATGGCCACGTGCAGTATCACTCCAGATTCCTAATCGGAAACTTGCTTCTGAGAGAGGGACTGCTAGCAGTGAAGAGAAACGAGAAGACAGGCAAGCTAGAAATAGATTGGAGTAAATCTAAAGCTGTACCCGTTGAGTCAAATTACATTTATATTAACTTAAAGGATAGGGAGCCCACGGGTATAGTCGATCCTAGCGAGTATGAGGCTTTAAGGAACAGGATCATCGATCTCTTGTACAGCATAAGGGACCCTAGAACGGGCGAGCATCCCGTGCTTTTCGCTGTTAAAAGAGAAGATGCCTCAGCTCTGGGACTTTACGGAGACTATGTCGGAGATGTAGTATACTGTTTAAGGATGGGCTACGAGACCATGGTTACACCTATTCTGGAAGAGGGTGAAACTGGCAGTGAGCATATGCAGCTCTTTAGATACGTAGAACCCTTCCGAGAACACACTAGCGAGCACAGTGGATATGCGTTAAACGAAGACATAAATACACTGCTAATACTGTATGGTCCCGGGATAAGGCAAGGATATTACCGCAAGGTGCCTGTGAGACTTATTGATATTGCACCAACAGTGGCTTATCTATTAGACCTACCCTTCCCCAAACAATGTGAGGGCTCAGTAATATTTGACTCACTTGAAGAATGACCGTAGCACCAGTTACAATTCAATTTAAAAAGGCATTTCTGGCAACTGCTCGAACAGCGCTAGTATACCTATAGGGTTTAAGTTCATTTCTGAAGCTGTTCTAAGCAGTACTCTTTTATATAGCTCCCATCCAACCTCTCCAAAGGCCTTTATGAAGAGCTCTCTAAACTCTTTGGGGTCTTTTAGAGCCAAGTCGTATATATCGACTCCTCTTCCTGCAGCCTTCGACATATGGTATGCCAGCAACCTATCCCAATGGGGCGCCAGCTTGCTATTAGTTTTCCTGATAAGCTCCACTACTTTACTTCCATCAATGTTCTCACTACTTTTTCTTTTATCGGTCATCATCTGCGATCTCTTCTCCTAGTTCTCAGATATTCTTCAACGGGAATAATCCACTTTCCGTCCTGGAAGAATTGTGTATAGTCAGGAATTGTCTTCTCTAATCTAAGTTCCATTATCAATTCACCAAATGGTAGACGCACATTAAATTCGCGAAAGAGTTTGTATAGCCTAGGCTGAAGGGAGCAAAGAGGTTGGGCGAGTACTATCGCTCTATTTTCGTCTATTAGCGAGCTATGAAAGTACGGTAACTCTACTAACGTCCGAGCGACTGCGGGAGCGAAATCACCCTCCAATACATAAATTCTAAAAGGCACTAACTTAGCATTGAGGAAAACTCCTATACGGTTTCCAGCCCAGAGTTTAATCACATGTTTCCTGAAATGGTATGAAAGAAGTTGATGAGATATTCCAGTGTGCCTAGAGATTTTTCTAAGCTTTTCAAAAGCATATTTCTGTTTCTCTTTAATTATTAGTAGGTCTAATTCATCAATTTTCTCCGAAGGTACAGGCTTGACATCAATTTTCTTTTCACTCCACACTTTCACTCTCTCTTTAACTCGAGCAAGCTTAGGAATTATGGTTTTCTCTTTTTCCACATAGAGCGTTAGTTCGGCTTTATCGGGGCGCCAAAAAATCTGTTCGTAACCTGTAATGATATAAAGAGGATTTCCCGGCAGAAGAGAAAGATATGTATCAACATCCCTTTCAGGAGGGATCGCTGTTATGAGTTCATACTCGCCTGTAGGGCCGAAAAGATGTCTATCGGCAACCGTGAATGGAGGAGGATTATCAGAAACTGGGTGAATTATCACGGCAAGAGGTATTAGCTTCATTTTTCGATAAGCGGGCTGAAAGCTTATCTTAAACTTTTGTCTCAGTCTTTCTAATTGCCGTGAAACTGTATACTCAGGGAGACCTGTCTTTTCTGTAATACACTTTATACTCAGAGCTTCAGGTATTGCTTTGAGCACTCTCCACTCTTGAGGTTTTATTCTAATTAACTCTCCCATTTTAGACTCCACGCTTTAAGGTTTGTAAACTTGATTTAATTTACGCTGGTCTAACGTGTAGCAGGTTTAGGGTATGGGGTCTGGGTCATTTACTTTGTCTGCTAGCGCATAGGGTGCTATGAGCAGGAGGGTGGCCAGTATTAGTATTTTTATTAGTGCTTTGTTTGTGACTAAGGTCCTAATGAATATTTTCCAGGTCCTCATGTTTCGTTCCCGTTTAGAAATGTGTCAGATCCCTTATTTAAGTTTTTGCCATTTTTGCACTTTTTATTTTATAAGAGCATTTTTGGCATATTTGCGTGTGCTGAGAAGACTTTATATTCTCGTTGGGGAAATAAATTCACGGCGGGGGGTAACTGCGGCGGATGGAGATCGGGCTATGAGCTGACTTGTGATTAAATGGCAGCACTCTGACGCCGCAGTGTAGGCGGCTCTCATTTATAAACTTCTTTTACTTTTTTAGTAGCGGAGAACTCAGAGTCTTCAAGAATGCTGAATACTTATCGGAGTAGAACAGTCATGCGGTTAGCTTAGCTATATAGATACTATGCTTTGTCCTAATGACCTCCACCTTTGCCTTTTTACCTACGGGGGGAGGCATATCGGGTACATCGACGAGGGTTACGACTCTATTTCTGGCTACCGCAAGCCACTCCCTCTTCAACCATCCCGGCCCTACAATTTTTACCGTGGTTTTCTCTCCTAGCTCAAATACAGGAGGTAAAGGCCTAACCTTGTATATATTGAAATCATCAGGTCTTAGCACAAGCTTTACCCCATATTCCTCCTCCCACTCTCTCAGCTTCTGGTAGAATTTATACCAGGTCATTGGACTAACGCGTTTGGGTTTTCTCCCAAACTTATGAGGAACATATTTCTGTATTCCAAGGGGAGGCCAAGTCTTTCCTGCCCCTATTTTAAGGGCATAATCTATAATCCTAGGTATTTCGGCATCATTTAAGCCGGGAACCCAAACAGGTGCTATTAGAAGGTCTATACGCGTATTTTGGACGATATACTCAGCCACTTTCTTAACCCTATCCACATCATACCACGGGGTTCCGGACAAATATCTAGCAAGCTGAGGATCAAGGGCATCTATCGAGAGATTTATTCGGGAAAGTCCTGCTTCCTCTAAGAGATCTACCTTTCTTTCCGTTAGAGTTGAGCCATGTGTTTGTAAGGAGATCACCTTGACTCTGGGGTTTCTACTTAGTTCTTTTACAAGCTCCACAAGTTCAGGATAAGTGAGCGGATCTCCCACTGTATCTATATGAGCCTCTATATCGTTCACTTGCTTGTATTCTGCTAAAGCATTAAACCACTCAACTAAGTACTTTAGCTTAACTACATACTCGGTTTGTCTGTACCTTGAGAAGGGACCGGCATCTGTAGAGCAGAAAATACAAGAGAGAGGACAAAGGGACGTGGGGCGCACTTGAATTAGATTCGTTCCTCTATCTATAACTCCAAAAGCTATGTGTCCAATGAGGGGTATACACCTTTCTGAGCCTATTTTAAAAAGCCCCCTCTGAGAACCTACCACTCCTCTTCCTCTTCCTCCCTTTTAAAAATCTTCTTAAAAGCCCTTGCTATCCTACCTGGTTCTCTCTCCTCGTTCCTCTCTACTATCAATTCGCTAAACTCTTTCTTCTCCTTTATCCTTGAAATCACTACTGTTGCAACTATAGCAATGGCAGCTCCTACGAGGATGTATGTTACAAGCTCCAGGATCGTTACTGTATGCTCAAAAAGTACTGCTACTACATCCAAGCTGATGTCTATCTTAATGGACTCCGACTTTGTGGGAGGTGGATAGACCTTAGTATAGGCTCTATCTTTATATGATATCTCAAGTATCAATGCAGAGGCTTCATGTATTAGAGGAATCCCTCTAAAAAGTACTTGTCCCTCGGGATTTGTTTGGGCCCAAGATAAGGTCAGTATAGTCCCATTCTCAAGCTTATATGCAAGGACTACCTCGGCGCCGGATAAAGGTTGGTTTAGAAAGCCCTTCAACGTAAGCAGAACATTTACCACTCGAGCTTTCAGACTCCACTCTGTATCTTCTTTAACCCGTATTGTATCCTCGGCTACCAACACTCCCTTCCAGTAGACTTTACAAGTGTAACTCGCATACGGAACGATTAGAGCCTGAGTATAGCCCTCAGGACCTGTTAAAAGCCAAGTAGTGCTACCGTTAGGTAGCGTTAAAGCCAGCCTCGCGCGGTAAAGGGGCTGGTTATCGACGTCAACTACGCGAATTCTTAACTTATACAATGGTAGGACTAGTGTTATTCTCAACGAAGAGTCGACTATGTGTAAGTCCTTCCTTATTAACGTGTAGTTATACCAATGCGCCTCTACCGCATAGAAACCAGTTATGAGCCGTCTGAAGGTTACATATGTGCCTTCAGGAGATAATTCTTTTATTTTCACTCCATCCTTGTAGAGTATTATCTTTAAGGTTCTAAAGTCGATCGGTTTATCGACCTTTATGGTAGCGTGTATGGAGTATAATGGGAGTTCTATTTGTACTATGGGGGATGCTATACGCACCATTCCCGTAAAGTTCCTTCCCTCCCAGTATACTATGTACGTGTAGTCGCCCGATAGCACATTTTTGATGGTACAGTAGCCTTCTTCAATGTCTAAGTTCAATGTCCTTTCCCCAAGCTTTATCAATACAGCCCTATTTACTGGCTCCCCATCTCCATCCACTACTCTTATTGTTACTTCCGGTAGGAGGGGAACTATAATCTCTATGACTAAGTCTTGGTCTACCGTTAGGAACGTCCTATTTACAAGAGCTCCACTCCACTTTACGTATATTTCATATACGCCATAAGGTAAGAGTCTGAAGTTAACTTCTCCGTAAGAATTTGGTGCAGTTTCATTGAGGAGCTTGCCTTCAAAATATAAGTCCACTCGCACCCCCGTTACAAGAGCTCGACCGAAAATGTCCTTTATAATGAGCTTTAAGTCGTACACTCTGCAGCTAATTTCAATATGTAGGACGCTTACAGAATCATCAACTGTCAGTTCTATTTTCTCAGTAGGTTTAACATCTGTATTCTTCCAATAGATCTCGCCTATTTCATAGGTTCCATAAGGTAAAAGCACGCGGATGATACCATTATCATCCGCTGTCAATCCCTGAAGGAAGATGTTAGCGTCTTCGTATAATGTGATCTTTGCTTGAGGTAGCTTTCTAGTACCTCTGCTGTCCAGTAGCTCTATCTTTGTCAACGTAGTATTAGTTTTAGCTGCGAGAACGTAGGGATCAGTTGAGGCCGTAAGCTCAAAAGTTGTAGTATAGACCTTTTTATCCAGCCAGTAAATTTCCACCCTATAGCTAGTGTTCACCGATAATGTGGCGTTTACTCTTGAATATGTAGTGTTATAGTATTCCGCTTCAAGCGTGAGTAGCAACTCGTTACTTGTAGCATTGAATATTTTGACTGTAGGCTTTCCTAGGATATTATCGTATAAGGCCAAGGCACCTGTGTGCTCAGAAATGTATATTATGACCTCTCGCGTATCTTGTGCGCTTACTTCAAGAATAGTGAAAATGGTAGCGGATGCGAGCATTATGAGAACTAGTAGAGTTGTTGTGAGAGATTTTTCAGTGTGCATTTTTCACGCCCTTCTCAAACTTACCATAAATTATTATAGTCAGACTACTAAAGATTATCGACGGGTGCAGAAGGGCAAAGGAATTAAGATACGTTGTTTCAATCTATTGAGTAGGGTTCTCCGGTGGGAAAAAGGGGGCTTAAGGGTCTTCCAATAGAGAGTTTACCTTACCGAGCTAAGGTATACATTAATGGACAAGTGCTTATACCAGCACGATTAGTTAGGAAGTTAAAGCTAGAGGGATGCGAATACGCTAGCGTGGTGCTTAAGTTTAAGGGGAAGAGCATTAAGCTAGCTAAGGTAAAGCTCCTGCGTACACGGTTTACTTCTTCCAGGCAGTTTACGATACCAAAGAGGGTACGGGAGGAGCTCAAGGTACTTCCTGAAAGTACTATCGAGATAGTGGACGTTAAAGGAGTACCAGAGAAGTAAAACGTATTAACGCCCTATATGATTAAGAGAGTAGATGAAGAGGGATCAAAGCTCTGAACTTAATGATGAGACCGCTACACGCAGAAAGGAGGTGGAGGATATGAGCGAGGACGAAGAGTTAATAATGAGGAGGAAGCTACTTGAGCTACAAAGGAAAGTTCTATTGTCTAAGGCTAGAGTAGAGGAATCGAAGAGCTTAGAGGATCCACGTGAATTGCTAAATAGGTCTTTAACGGAAAAGGCTAAGGAGGTTCTGAAGTACGCTGAAATGCAGTACCCTAAGTTAACAGAATACGTCATTAGAGAACTTGCAAGGCTGATAGTTCAGGGCAGGATAAAGGGGGAAATTGACGGTTATACTGTGCTCTACATTTTCAGAGAGTTGGGGTACCCCATAAGGCTGCCTACGCGTATAGTAGTTAAACGTAAGGGAGAGACTAAAAGTATTACAGAGTATCTCAAGGAGAAGTTAAAGGAAGAGGAGGACTAGCTTTAGCTTAAAAACGTGTCTATTTGGGATTCTCCTAGGAGCTCGTCAAAGTTTACTCCCATGGCCTCTAGCACTTGTCTCAAAGTAGTTTCCACATATGAGAAGTACTTTTCGTAGTCTATCTCATCTATCCTCGCAAGTTGAACGGGTTTTACGTTTAAGGAGCCCTTAATTTTAACGAAGTTTATTATATCTCCGGCCTCTATTTTCACTCCATATCTCTCCAAAAGTTTCGCTGCTTTCACATGTTGAGGTGTCGTTTTAACGTACTCGCTTAGGTTTTTCGTCAAAGATACTTTGAAAGCCAGCTTGTCAAGGGAGTATTCCCTCCTTTTAAGCTTTAAAATGCTTTCCCTGGTTATTTCGCGCAGGCTTTTCTTAGCCTTTTCAAGATCCTCTATAGTCTTAACGCTTATCAGGGACTCCGAGACCTGATTGAAGAGATCCTTGATAAATTCGGGTACGTGCCTTTTCTTTCCGACTAAGCCTTTTACATCAAGTGTGTTATCACTTAGAACGCCTAGATAGTTCTTTTTCCTACCGCTAAATGCCACGTAACGGTACGCTTTATCTATCTCTAGATCTATCCCCAATTCGGTTTCAGCCCACTTAATTAACTCCTCAACTTTCTCCTTGTCAGGGTTCCATAAAAATAAGCTATCGGTATCTCCGTAGAGTACAACTAAACCCTTTTCGCACGCCTGCTTAATAGTTCTAGAGATAGCATAACGACCCAAGGCTGTTGTAGATTCAGCTACTGGAGGACAGTAAAGCGGAAATGTATCTGCACCAAAGACTCCATAAGAGGCGTTGATAAATACCTTTAGCGCCAACTGTATCGTTTCATAAGTCTCTCTTTCCTCTTGGGTTAGGTCATTCCTCTTGGAAAGGGGCTTATATATCTCAATACGGAAATCCCTTAGGAAGCCTATAATCGTTGAGCTTAAACCTCTTCTTTTCGTACAGACCCAGTAGGGGAGGCCTGGAATCTTGTTCTTCTTACACTCGCCATGAGGACAATTTATGGTCTCATAAGATAAGTTCCATTTCTTCACTACCGAGGGATATAGTGAAGCGAAGTCTAGTACCGTTACGTTAAAGAATATGCCTGGAAGAGGATCTATCACTATGGCTCCTAAGTATTTTTTCCCTTTTATGATGGCTCGTGTCGTTGTCCGCCCTTTAAGTCGCCTAATGTCTTCGGGTTCAGGTATGAGATATCCTTTTTGTCTGTGAATGAAGTACATTAAGTTCTTAATCCAGTTAGAGACACCAGTCCTCGTCAGATCTTCTGCAGGAAGCTTTGAGATCCTCATCATTAGGATCAGTAGCTTAATGAACAGATTCTTATCAAACATCGTTAATTGGAGTGTAATATCTGCATCTCTAAAACAGTATTCGGCAAGTTCCTCGTAAGAGAGTTCGGTGATGTGTTTTGTCAGCTGAATCTTTCCTACTTTTAACAGGGCTGTAGCTATTGCATCGAGAGTTTTCGCATCTCTATATTTATTCTTGAACGCGTAAACCTGCATTGCATGATTATCAAAAAACCTGTAAAGATCTATATGTATACCGGGTGTTACAAGAGCTGCATTCCGTGATAAGGTTATTGGTATTTCCTCTTTTCTAAAGCCCAATTTAAGCGCTCTATGGTATAAGTAGTTCAGGTCGAAATTATCTCCGTTGAAGGTAAGTACCATAGGGTATGAGGAGATCACTTTGAATACTTCTCTTAGGAGCATTTTCTCGTCATCGAAATATATGAGTTCAACTTCTCCATTTATCCTGGTTACATGGGGTTCTCCAAGCTCTTTTCTTTTCAAGAGGAAGACCTTTCGAAAACCATCGTTAGATGCAAATGCAACTGCTATTATCTTTTTTGAAGCTTCGGTGGGGTTAGGCACACTATTAGGAGTTGGGGCGTAGACCTCAATGTCAACTGCTATACGCCTAATATCTGGGATAGGGGCATTCAGAATTCTTAGCCACTCAAGAGCTTCACTTAGCATTTCTTTATCGTGACCGTAGAGTTTTTTCGCTAGGTTTGTTAGGTCCTTATCCAGCTTTACGTCAACTCTCTTGAGGCTTCCGTTTTCTATTTTGTATACATAGCCTGGAATTAGACCTGTGTCGTAAATGTAGCATAGATGGTACTTTATTCTAGCTTCCCACGTCCTCGGCAGTAGGTCTCTGATAGAGCCCCTAGTTCCTCCTATCGACAGGGGATCTCGCGCAACAATCTTCGTCATTGAAATTTTCTCATCGGAGAGAGCATCATATTTCTCTACTAGTTCGAGGTGATCGAATCCTCTATGTTCTATGACCCCAGGGTAGTTTGAGACTATCTCCTCTGGTGAGAGATTGGTTAAACAGTATGGCTTATGTCCTGTAGTATCGTACCAGTAGTATATCTTTCCCTTCTTGAAGTCATAGAGCTTCGCATGGGCCTTCCTCTTTTCTCCTGAGTACGATATGGATAATAGCATTAATGGGCCCGTGTTTACAGGCGTCTCAGCTTTGTAGAGTGTCTCGGCAATCTCCACTCTCTCGGTCTCTTCTCCTGCATCCCCTCCTTCTTCACTGAATATGTCTTCAAACTCTTTCATAGCCTATACACTCTCCATTTGTCAAACTTCTTGAGCTTCCTTACATGTCGTTTATACTTCTTATAATGCTCCTTACAGAGGTAGACCTTATTTGCTATGGGAATTGCATCTAACTCGGTTTTAACTTTCACGAAGTCTCCATAAGCAATGGATCTATAGGCTTCTTTCTCACAACCCTTTACGGTGCATTTTCTGACATCTTTGGGCATAGCACTTCTACATACCACGAAATAATATTTTAAGCCAGCGGTTAATATCTGAAAGTATCTGAACGGGCCCGCCGGGACTTGAACCCGGGACCTGCGGCTCCGGAGGCCGCCGCTCTATCCTGACTGAGCTACGGGCCCTTAGAATATTAATTAGGGGATATTTTAAAAACTCTCTCCAGTATTCCGTATAGGGAGGTTAGACTTGGATCACATAAGCAGAAACCCTTACGGTGAATTAAAGCAAGCAATTCTCAAAGAAGTAGAGGACTTCCTGTACGAGAATGCTCAGATGAAAGTGACGGAGGAGGAGCTCATCTTCACAAAAGCACCTGAGGAGTTAGGTGACTATGCTCTAGCGCTACATAAATTATGCAAAAAATACAACTTGCCTGTAAGTGACATAAGCGAGGCAGTGGCAAAACTTATTCCTAGTAGAGTAAGTCTAGTGAGTACAGCGGCTCATAAGGGGGGATACGTAAATTTCCGGTTGGACTTTAAAGAATATGGGTATCTTGTACTTGACTCGATAAAGACTCTTGGAACCGAATATGGTTATGTTCCTGCGGATAAAGCGATGAGAATACTTGTGGAGTATATTAGTGCTAACCCCATTCATCCTCTTCACGTAGGACATCTACGGAACGCTGTGCTGGGAGAGTCACTGGCAAGAATTCTCGAGAGAAGAGGACACATAGTCAGGCGGCATTTTTACGTTGACGATGTGGGGCTTCAGGTAGCATATGCGGCTTTAGGATACAAGTTAATTAAGGGGAAGGTAAACTGGCGAAAGTATTGGAAAAAAGGTGATCACTTCATCGGCTATATCTATGCTGCTACAAATATTCTCGTATCAATAATTGATAAGAGAAGGGAGCTGGAGCTAGCCAAGAAGGAGGGAGACGAGGAAAAAGTCCTGGAGGTTACACGTGAGCTTGACGACCTACTGTACTACGCGAACTCTCTTCGAGAAAGGAATGAAGAAGTATTCGAACTACTATTAGATGAACTGTCAAAAATCGACGATCCGACGAATGTAATAGTAGAGCTCAATAGAAAATTTGAAAGAGGTGATCCCGAAGCTGAAGGGCTTTTCAGAGAGCTATGCAACATTGTTATCGAAGGGTTCAAAGAGACGCTCGACAAGCTTAATATAAGCTTTGATAGCTGGGATTGGGAAAGCGAGGTAACGTTAAGGAGCAATAGGACGAGGAGCGTTTTAGAAAAGTTGTCTGAAACCCCTTTTATCGAGAAGCGCATGGGAGCCTTATACTTCAAAGGCGAAGAGATGGTAAACTCCTATAATCTTAAGAAAGTTTTCGGCTTGTCCGAATCCTTTGAAATACCTCCCCTAGCGCTATCAAGGTCCGATGGGACAACTCTTTACACCGTCAGGGATATCGCTTACAGTATCTGGAAATTTGAGGAATGTAACGTAGATAAGGTTATAAATGTTGTAGGAGTGGACCAGAAAATACCTCAGTTGTACCTTAAGCTTGCCTTATGGCTACTAGGCTATAAGAAAGAAGCCGAGAACTTACATCACTTTGCCTACGAAATGGTTAGGCTACAGGGTGTGAGGATGTCAAGCCGTAGGGGGGTTATGGTCACTGCTGATGAACTGATAAACGAGGCAATTGCTAGAGCCTTAGAAGAGGTGAATAAGAGGAATCCTAAGTTAGAGGATGAAGAGAAGCGAAGAGTTGCTGAACGTGTTGGAATAGGCGCGCTGAAATACCTTCTCCTATCAACGTCGCCGTCTAAAACTATAGTTTTCAGCTGGGAAAGAGCATTCGACCTAAATCAAAACAGCGGACCCTTTATACAATACGCGTACGTAAGAGCGTCCAGCATTCTTCGAAAAGCACATAAAATACCTTCGATTATCGAAAAGGATAGTTTAGTTTTTGAGGACGTTCTTGAAAGAAGTCTATTAAAAATGATAGGAGAATTTCCACAAGTAGTAGTTGAGGCGTCTGAAAACATGAGACCGGATATGATCGCTAGCTACGCCAACGAACTCGCAAAGCTATTCAATTTATTTTACGAAAAGTGTCCTGTACTTAAGGCCAGCGGTCCACATTACCATACTAGGCTACTGTTAGTTCACGCTACTAGTATAGTCCTGAAAAACTCCCTTGAGATGTTGGGAATAGACGTGCCTCGTAAAATGTAATACTACCCGGGTAGAAAAGCTTTAAAATAATCTCATATCAAATAACTACGATAAGGAAGCGGGGGTGCCCGAGCCAGGTCAAAGGGGCGGGACTGAGGCTCCCGTGGCGTAGGCCTGCGCGGGTTCAAATCCCGCCCCCCGCATGATAAATTTTATTACCTTTTTATTCGAAAAAGATAAAATGTAGAGTTCCCTTAGTAGAGAACTGGGCCCGTCGTCTAGTGGTTAGGATAGCGTTCCAGCGCCCTAAGGCCGCCCTTACGAGGCGGAGGTCCGGGGTTCGAACCCCCGCGGGCCCATCTCAAGTAATCTCTGAATTCTGGGTTCAAGAAAGGAATATTAATATACCTCAAAAGTAAGTCTAGATGGAGCTTGCTAAGGTGTCGAAAAGGGGAGGATTACAGTGGTGACAGTATACGATGTACCTGCGGATCGCTTCATAAAAGCTTTAGCTGAGTATCTAAAGGAACATGTACCTGAGATAAAGCCTCCAGAATGGGCTTTCTTCGCGAAGACAGGTCCTCATGCAGAGCGAATTCCAGAAAACCCGGATTGGTGGTATATACGTGCAGCATCGATTATGAGAAAACTCTACATGCGAGGTCGCCCTGTAGGCATAGAGCGACTGAGAACAGCATACGGTGGAAGAGCGGACTTGGGTATGGCGCGCAAACACTTCAAGAAAGGTGGAGGGTCTAACATACGGAAAATTCTACAACAGCTTGAGGCAGCTGGTCTTGTAATGAAGGTTGACGGGCAGGGCAGGACTTTAACACCTCTGGGCAGATCGTTAATGGATCGAGTAGCCACTCGAGTCTTTAAAGAAGTCGTAAGAGAGATGCCGGAACTCAAGAAATACGGCTTCCCTCAGTGAGCTTCAAGCCTATAGCCATAAATAGTTGAAATAGGAGGTTGATACTGTATGGAAAGCGAATATTACGAGTATGATGAAGAGGAAGAGCTAATTAAGAGGAAGAAGTTACTGCAATATCAAAAGGCTTTAGAAGAAAGGGCACGGCTCGAGGAAGAAAAAAGAAGATTGGAGATGGAAAGAGAGGCGATTTTAAGATCGATACTAACTCCCGCCGCTAGGCAGAGGCTTTCTAATTTAAGGCTAGTGAAGCCGGAGCTTGCTGAAAGTCTCGCAGTACAGCTAATACAGCTTGTTCAAGCCGGGCGTTTGCGCCCACCGATAACTGACGATACACTTAAAAAAATCTTAATCGAATTGGATAGGCGCAGTAGAAGAGAAATAAAGTTCAGATTCATGCGCGGATAGGTGATATCAATGGCACGTGCAAAGCCCTTGGGTAAGAAGCTACGGCTCGCAAGCGCGCTTAAGTCTAATAGAGCAGTGCCGTTATGGGTTGTTATAAAAACTATGGGACGTGTAAGAAGGCATCCTAGAAGGAGACATTGGAGAAGAAGTAGGCTTAAAGCTTAAGGGGATGATATGAATGAGTAGCTCCGAAGTTTTGGAAGGAGAGGAAATACGCGAGTATACGATACCTCTTAAAAAGGCTTATTACGTTCCCAGGTCCAAACGGGCTAGCAGAGCTATAAGGATCATAAGGGATTTCTTACGACGTCACCTCAAAATTGAGACTGTAAAGATATCGAATGAAGTAAATGAATATATTTGGAGCAGGAATCGAGAAAAACCTCCTCGCTACATTACCATTAAGGTGAAAGTAGATAGGGAGGAGAGCGTTGCAGAAGTGTTTTTAGCTTAAAGCAAGGTGCAACTAAGTGAACTTGGAGAAAATCAGAGTTTATGGTAGCTCAAGTATAGGAGTTTTCCTGTATGCTAGCGATATACTGGCGTTGGCACCACCTGATGTTCATGCTAAAGTAATCAGAGCGATTAAAGAAAACCTGCAGGTGCATGTAATACCCTGCAAGATCTACGATTCTAACCTTATAGGAATCTTTGCTACCGGTAATTCTAATGGGATAGCGCTGCCTTACTGTGCTTCTGACGAGGAGATAAATGCTATTAAAAAGGCTCTACGAGAGGCTCTTAACAGGGATTTAATTGTAGAAAGGTTGCAGAGTAAAATGACTGCACTAGGAAATCTCGTTCTAGCTAACGATCGTTTTGCTATAGCCAGTCCTCTATTGAATAGGAAGGCAGTAAGAGCTCTAGAGGACATTTTAAACGTTGAAGTTGAGGTTAAGGAAGTAGCTGGAAGCCCACTTGTGGGCGCTATAGCAGTAGCCACCAATAAAGGACTGCTAGTTCACCCGGTAGCTACGGATGAGGAAGTCGAGGAACTTGGGCGATTGTTTAAAGTGAACGCAAATGTAGGCACCGTTAATAGAGGAAGTCCCTATATAAGAGCTGGCCTCATAATTAATGATAAGGGGGCTTTGGTAGGAGAAGATACTACAGGTCCCGAGCTTTTGAGGATACAGTCAGTTTTCTTCTAAGGTTTAACGCGCTCAAATTTATCCTTAGACTTAAAGAGAGAGCGTGTTGCATCAATTCCCATTTTTGAGGTGAGCAGTGTTTCCTGATCAGCGGAGGGATCCAGGCTTGAGCCTCGAACGTTATTTATAATTATAAGGTCTTTTGATGCTTGAAAGCGTGTGGCTAGAGCCCACTCTACCTCCATAGGGTTTTCTACATCAATGTCTTCGTCAACAACTATTACGAGCTTTAATGATGGGTGGGCTGCGAAGGCTGCTAGTATTGCATTCTTAGCGTCTCCTTCACTCTGTTTCTTTAAGGATATAACGCAGTGAAGCCAACCACACCCCCCTTTCGTGAGCCTTACAGCCTTAACTCGAGGGACAACACGACGTACTGTATCCCATATTCTCGCCTCCCGTTCAAATCCCATAAGTAGCCTATGTTCAGAACCTGAGGGAAGCAAGGCTTCGTACCAAGCGTTTTCTCTTAGATAGACTTTTTCCACCTCTACTACAGGTTGCTTTCTGACAATATCGTAAGTGCCTGTTATGTCTACAAAAGGCCCTTCATTGTGAAATGTTTCACGCAGAATGCGCCCTTGAATTACTATTTCGGTCATTCGTGGGACTATTATTCCGTTAGGTGAGCGGAAGCCTTCTAGGCTCCCTTCCAGTATTCTATTAGCAACTTCTAGTTCGAAAATTCCATAGGGTGGAGACGCAGCAGCCGCTATCATAACCGTGGGCGAGACTCCTAGAACTATTGCTATTTCGAGATCCTTCCCCTTATCCCAAGCTTTTCGCATCATTGTATAAAGGTGACGGGGAACCACTCTAATTACTAAATGTTGGGGGTCTATTACCTGTAGCCTATGGAAGGAGGCGTTGTAAATATCTTCATCTACGTCCTTTGCAACTACTATGCCCGAGGTAATGTAGGGTCCACCGTCAGCGCTAAAGTGCTTTAAAATCGGTAGGGCTCTAAGGTCTTTTGCGGAACATTCAAGGAAGGGGGCATCATCCTTTTCCCTTAAAGTTAACGGATTCCTTGAAGCCTCTAAAAGTCGGGTATACGCTTCAGCGTTACTCTTCGACTTCAAAGCGAAGAGAAGCCTACTTCTTCTAGCTAGGACATTCGCTACTACAGGCAGTTTGTAATTCTTTACTCTTTTAAAAAACAGTATATCGCCCTCGTCGTTGTAAAAGATCTCACGTGCAATTTCGAGGTTTGTAGAAAGTTGTGTCTCATAATACTTCACTTCTCCCCTTTCATCGTAATACTTAGTGAAGGATCTTAGGTCTTCATACATGTTAAAACCCTCATTTTATGTATAGTCACAGTACTAATTCCTTAAACTTTTGAGTTTCGTTGAGGTTTTCATCTAGTCTCATGAGGCCCACAGCCATCATCGACACTTTTTCATCAACCGGAGTAAGCACTTTAATCACGTTTCTTGTAAAATCGAGTTCCATTAGAACTCCAAGACCCTTTAAAAGACCCTTTTCATCTAGAAGACCTACAATCAGTCCTCTCTCTAACCCCTTTCTAATGACCTTTACTCTTCTACCTTCAAATGCTTCCCTGATCTCTTCTAACTCTTTCTCTGCTAGCCTAAGGTTTCTGTCAACGAAAATTATTAATTCATGTGGGGTCTTCCCACCCCATCTAACGTAGTTCATCTTATCTCCTAGAATATTTCTTAGCAGGCTTTCCTCAGACTTTGATAAGGGTGTGGACGCGCCAATAGACGTGTATATAAGACTTATTCTATCGAGGTAGTATGTCCTTATTCTACCTTCTACGAGGTATTTACGATACATTCCTTGACGAATTATTCTCCTCTCCTCTAGGCTTCTTCTTCTAGTGCCTGGTAGTGGTATTAGGCGAATGATCTCTATTGCTGGATTTAGCTCAAAAGGCTTTATTATGGATTCGAGCTCTCCCTTCTTCTCTATAGCTACAATGACGTTGGGCCTAAGTAACATTATCATTCCAGCTTTAAGCTCTATTGCCTCCCAATCGTCTATCCAGCCATCAGTATTGATTATAATGATGTCGGGATTAAGCGAGCATGCTTCTTCGTGTAGGAGCTTCACTCCCATCAATACTCTATGTATGAGCCCCTCAGGGCTTGTGGACCCAACGAAAAATCCCGTAGTCATTTTTGCCTTAGAGAGGGAGGGTATCGGTCGCTTGAGGAGAGTCATGGAAATTGTTGTGGGCGCACCTATCTCTGACTGTCCTAAATCAGTATCTATTAAGACTGTCTTGAAGCCGCTTAATAATGCATTATTTAACAAATAGTTAGAAAAGGCGCTTTTCCCGCTATCAACATCTCCTAAAACTAGTACTGTTAAGGGTTTAGGTCTAGACAGGACTCTTCGGGTAACTTCTCTCCAGTCATAAGGTACGCTTTCTTCCTTGATTTCCTCAACCTTTCCTCCATCACCGAGGGAAAGCTCAATTATAGAGTTTTCAAGGACGTTTACTATAATGCTTTTTGCTACTGGTATCGATAACCTATCCCTTCTTCTCACCTTACTGCCCAGGACCTCAATATCTCCGTCGATAAGCGCTAGCGAAGCCGGACCTACTATTTTTAGCTTCGTGCCCCGAGTGAATTTCATCCTCAAATTCGCATCACCAGTAGCCGTTTTCGAACAGTTTTCAAATAAACAACTTAACTAGGACATATATTTTGCTATGTGTTTTATATAATATTCTACTTCCCAGAAACGGTGACTATAATTTTTCTAACTCTTTATGCTTGGGTCCCCTTCGATGCCTTTTCCAGTATTCTGAGATCGTCTGCATCAACAGTTGTTGGGAGAGGATAGGCCGCTTCAAATAGCTCTATTACTACCTCGCGCTTCGCCTTGTTCACTCTCACAACTTTCCCTCTCATGCCTCGCAGGGGTCCTCGGACGACCTCGACTATATCGTCAACGTCTATTTCTTCTATGACGGGTACTGGTTTGATGAACTTTTCAAGATCCTCATATTTCATAGTTCCTGGAACTCTTCCCTTTACGTACTTAAGTCCGCTTATAACTGCATCAACATGTGCTGGAGATGCTGCCTCTAAGAAGACGAATCCCTTTAACCCATCAACTACCAATATGGAGAATATGGGTATTTTAAGCCCCCTAACTCTATTTTCGAGTATTAGTGCTATATTGTACTCTTGACCTACCGTAGTCCTGATAGCGTAAAAGAATCTTCTCTTAGTGGAACTACCACCAGCCGGCTTTTCTTCCATATGCTGCAACACCCAGTATGACTACTATTATTGCTACAAGCACGTAGATTACTATTTCTCTTGGAATAGTAGGGACAGGACCCATTCGTACAGCAAGCGTTAGCACAGTTGAGGCAAGCTGTATTACGAAGCCTAACAAGCCTAAAATAGATAATCCAAGTAGCGAGGCCTTAAAGCTAGTAAATAATCTTTCCCGAGTAGGCTTTCTAGCTATTCGTAATATTCGCTTAGTTGATTCAATAAAGCCCCTTAGTGCCACTAGATCCTCACCCCAAAGATGTGTGCTAAAACAGCTTTAGCTGTATGGAGCCTATTTTCAGCTTGTCTGAAGACTAGAGATATAGTTTCATCGTCCAGTACCTCGGATGCTACTTCTTCTCCCCTATGAGCAGGTAGACAGTGCATGAATACTATCCTTCTCCTAGCATTTTTAAGTAGGTTACGATTCACTTGATACTTTGGAAGGAAGATTTTTAATCTTTCCTCCCTTTCTCTCTCAAATCCCATGCTTACAAAAACGTCCGTATAAACTACATCAGCATCCTTTACTGCTTGAACTGGATCATCTACTACTTTAATTTCAGCTCCACTTTTCTCAGCGAGCAATAGAGCCTTTTTCAAGACTGTGCTGCCTGGAGAGTATTTCTCTGGACAAGCTACGGTTATATCTAAACCCAGGAGTGCTGATATTAATATTAGCGAGTGCGCTACATTACTCCCCCCATCTCCTATAAAAGCTACTCTTACTCCTTTGAGCCTGCCAAAGTACTCCTTTATTGTAAATACGTCCGCTATAGCTTGAAGGGGATGGTAAAGGTCGCTAAGGGCATTGATCACTGGGATTGTAGAGTATTTAGCTAGTTCCTCGAGGAATTCGTGCTTATAAACTCTCGCTATTATTGCATCAACGTATTTGCTGAGAACTCTCGCTGTATCCGCTATACTTTCACCGCGTACTAGTTGTAATTCCTCTTTCCTTACCATTATGGGATGGCCTCCAAGCTCAAGTATTGCGACTTCAAGGGAGACTCGAGTGCGTGTTGAAGGCTTTTCAAAATATAATAAAATGCTCTTTCCGGCCAATATATTGGTGTTTCTTATACCTTCTCTTCTTTCTTCTTTAAATCTTCCAGCAATATTGAGAATCTCCTCAACTTCTTTTCGACTAAGGTCTGTAACTGTGAGCAGGTTCTTCATGAGTCTTCCCTTCAGCTTCTGAGGAATTATTTGACACTCTTCAACTAATATATATTCTTCCCACTCCTATACTTATCCAGTCCAAGCGATTTTCTGATCCTAACAGCTATACCACGCGAGAACTCGAATATTTCTTTCGGTGATAAGGTCAATCTACCTAGCGCTATCAGTCTATCGTTCTCGTCTACTACTAGTACATCGTGTCCTGCTCTAAGTTTCTTGTCAAGCGTTATGACATGCTTTGCATAAACCGATCTGCCTTGCGCTATAAAGGGGGCGACGTCGTTCATAACTACTACGCGTAGGGCAGGCCACGCTAACTTAGATTTTAGTATTTGAGCACCTTTAATAGACAGGAGTATGTGGCCGTCGTTCATACGCACTACAGCTAGCAATTTCCTCCCTGAATACACTTCTCTAATTCTCTGAGTTCTAGGAGACCTCTGAACCAGAATATCTTCATCGAATATTAGGTGACCGATATTTCTACCATACTGATAATCTAACTTGCTTCTAAGCATTTTAAGCTCCCATATGGAGGGCTTTGTTAACCTTCTATGACTATCCTTCAATGCATCATCCCGAGGTTTTTAATCTGAAAATCAATATAAAATCTCGGGGGTTCATTATTTAGGAGGGTTTTAGAAGCTCCAAGGAGGACCATGTGAAATGCCCACGAACTTGCCTGCGGAGGCTCGCGCAAAATGGGTTAAAGTAATGGAGGCTAAAACGCCTGAGGAGAAGCTTAGAGCTCTAGAAGAGTTCTTATCGCTGATTCCCAAACATAAGGGCACGGAGAAGCTCAGAGCCCATGTTAAGAGGCAAATGGTGAGGTTACGGGAGGAAATAGAAAGAAAGCAAAGGAAGCAAAGTCGCAGAAGAGAGGGGGAACTCGTAGCAAAGGAAGGAGATATTCAAGCAGTCTTAATAGGATACCCTAATACTGGCAAGAGCTTATTCACATCCTTATTAACCAATGTTAAGGCTATATCAACTCCCACACCCTTTGAAACGAGGAAGCCTCAGCCAGCCATGCTATTCTGTAACGGTATTAGCGTACAGCTGGTCGATACCCCATCGCTGGTTGAAGGAGGAGGGAGAATAAATTCCGTGGTCTTCACTCTTGCGAGAAATGCTGATGTGATCCTGCTCTTTATCGATGCTCTCATAGACCCCTTAGCACAGCTTAAAAAGCTGGTCCAGGAGCTAGAGGGTGCACGAATAAAAGTTGGGAGGTTTGAGGGATTAGTTAGGGTGAAAAAGAAGGCTACAGGTGGCATCGAGATCAAGGGAGAGGTTCAAAGGTTTTCGAAGGCGGATGTGGAGAAGTTCCTAAAAAGCTACGGAATATATCACGCAGAAGTGGAAGTGGAGGGGGAGGTCAAGTTGGAGGATATAGAGAAGGCAATTTTCGGGGAGGTCGTGTATAAACCAGCAATTCTTATACTGTTCTCCAGCTTCCCAACGGCTGTCGGTCACGGAGCATTAGAGAATCTAACAAAATACATCGACTTGCCATGGGTATATTTCACGGCCTCAGGCTTTGATATTGAGTCATTCAAGAGAGAGTTTGTTAAGCTATTGATGAGAACTTTAGATTTAATAAGAATATATACAAGGAAGCGGGGTACTAAGCAAATTTCAGAGAAGCCGTTAGTGATTAAGCGTGGAACCACAGTTATTGAAGTAGCCAGAATGATACACTCCCAGCTTTATAAGAACTTTAAATACGCGAGGATATGGAATGATAAGCGACCCCAATCGCCGCTGAAAGTTGGCAGGAACTTCGTATTAGAGGAGGGAGATATAGTAGAAATAGTAGCTAGTTAGTTTTAAGGCCATGAACTTTTACTTCAGAGAAACATTATTATTAAGTAAATGTCTCTCTAGCTAGTAAGGAGGATATTATGACAGAGATTCAATTGAGGGTTGTGGAAGCCAAGCAGAGGGACGTAGGTAGGGGGATAGTTCGATTAGACAAGGAGAGCATGGCAAAACTAAACGTTTCACCGGGAGATATGGTGGAGATTATCGGTAAGCGGAGCACTGTGGGAATAGTATGGCCTGCCTATCTAGAGGACGAAGGTAAGGGCATCATAAGGATGGACGGGGTTCTGAGAGCTAATGCAGGCGTTTCCATAGGCGATTCGGTTATCGTTAGAAAAGCCGAGGCGAGGCTGGCGACAAGCGTAACGCTGGCTCCCGCTGAAGAGACGGCTATGTACGGTCTCGACTTCAGAGACCCTAATTTCATAGCATACATTAAGAGACAGCTACTAAGCAGACCTATTACGCGTGGTGATACTGTTATAATACCAGTACTTGGAACGACTCTAAAATTCGTTGTCACAGCTACCAGGCCTACTAGAATAGTCCGCATTGCAGAGGATACGGAGGTAATTATACGCCCCCAACCAGTGAAGGAATTAGAAGTAGAGGTTCCGCGAGTAACCTATGAAGATATTGGTGATTTGGAGGAGGCTAAGCAGAAGATTAGGGAGATGGTTGAGCTTCCCTTAAAGCACCCCGAGTTATTTAGAAGGCTTGGAATAGAGCCCCCAAAGGGAGTGCTATTCCACGGTCCACCGGGGACTGGGAAAACCTTACTAGCGAGAGCTGTGGCGTCTGAAAGCGGAGCCCATTTCATCGCCATTAATGGTCCTGAAATTATGAGTAAGTTTTATGGTGAAAGCGAGCAAAGATTGAGAGAAATATTTAAAGAAGCCGAGGAGAACGCTCCCGCGATAATTTTCATAGATGAAATAGACGCAATAGCGCCTAAAAGAGAAGAAGTGACAGGAGAAGTAGAAAAAAGAGTAGTAGCACAACTACTAGCACTAATGGACGGCCTTAAGACGAGGGGACAAGTAATAGTTATAGCTGCCACTAACAGACACGACGCTGTAGATCCTGCCTTGAGAAGACCGGGAAGATTTGACAGAGAAATAGCTTTTCCAGTGCCCGATAGAAGGGCGCGTAAGGAGATTCTGCAGGTTCATACACGCAACATGCCCTTGGCAGAGAACATGGATTTAGAGAAGATAGCTGAAATAACTCATGGATTCACTGGTGCAGACCTAGCGGCCCTCTGTAGAGAAGCTGCTATGCACGCCCTCCGGAGGATTTTGCCCAAAATAGACCTAGAGAAGGAGACAATTCCACCCGAGGTTTTAGAGAGCCTAAAGGTGACGATGAGCGACTTCATGGAAGCTTTAAGAGACGTCCAACCCTCCGCACTTAGGGAAGTCTATGTTGAAGTTCCTGAAGTTCGCTGGGATGACATAGGTGGTTTAAAATCCGTGAAACAGGAGCTTCGAGAGGCTGTAGAATGGCCGCTTAAACATCCTGAATACTTTGAGGAAATGGGTATAGAGCCTCCTAGGGGAATCCTACTTTTTGGCCCTCCTGGCTGTGGGAAGACGCTTTTAGCAAAGGCTGTAGCGACCGAAAGTGAAGCTAATTTCATTAGCGTAAAGGGTCCCGAAGTTCTGAGCAAATGGGTTGGAGAGTCTGAGAGAGCCATAAGGGAAATATTTAGGAAGGCAAGGCAGGCTGCTCCTTGCGTAGTGTTTTTCGACGAGATAGACGCTATAGCTCCTCGAAGAGGCCTTAGAACGGATTCTGGGGTCACTGATCGAATTGTAAACCAGTTGCTCACGGAAATGGACGGTATAACCATGTTAAAAAACGTCATAGTTCTCGCCGCAACTAACAGGCCGGATATCTTGGATCCTGCGCTGTTGCGTCCAGGGAGGTTTGATAGAATAATATACGTGCCACCTCCGGATAAAGCGGCGCGCTTAGAGATATTCAAGGTGCATACTAGGAGAATGCCTCTTGCTGAGGACGTCAGCCTTGAGTCTCTAGCGGAGCAGACCGAAGGATACACGGGCGCTGATATAGCAGCAGTATGTAGAGAGGCTGCTATGACGGCCTTAAGAGAGGTTGGTAAGCCTACAAAAGTTAGGATGGATCACTTTATCAGCGCACTGAAGAAGATTCCTCCCAGCGTTGCCGAGGAGGACAGGAGGTTCTATGAACAGATACTGAAAACCTTTAAGAAAATTACCACTTAAAGACTTTATAGACGTTACAAGTACCTAGATTCAAGCCCGGTAATTTTTATAAATCAGTTTCCCAAGGATTTCGTAAGAGTACTACTGAAAGTTTCTGTCTTAGCAATGATGAACCTTGTAAAGGCGGATAAGTGAAGAGCGCTGGAACTTCTGAGCACATTTTGTGAAGAGCGCTCTTTATAAACCCCCCCTTCTTTAAGCATGTTAAAGGTTATGAAT